>ENA-OPSX01000023-OPSX01000023.1-human-gut-metagenome-genome-assembly--contig:-NODE-23-length-100821-cov-13.647341_pt1 | contig 100821 bp, 84 predicted proteins | sample MGYA00241462_ERZ501916 | MGnify/ENA primary metagenome ERZ501916 (study PRJEB25962, sample SAMEA2042113) | human gut metagenome | biome: human gut; feature: human-associated habitat; material: faeces...
CCCTGTAATTGTTCCAAAACTTCCCGAAGTCCCTGAAAATCAAATTTCCTGGTACACACATGCTCCCTGCCCCAGCGAAATTCCTCCCGGTCTCCGGAGCGGATGCCAAACTGGAAAATCCGGTTATCTCCCACCAGCTCCCAACACCGCTTTATCACACAGGCATGGGACAGCTTCTCCCCCAGATAATCCTCTCTTAAATCTCCATGAGCATCAAAATGAATGATGTGCAAGTCCTCATACTTCTTTGCCACTGCCTGCACAGCGCCCAGGGTGACTAAATGTTCTCCCCCCAGCATAAAAGGCAGCTTTCCATCCTTTAAAATCCCCTCTGTACGGCGTTTAATATCCGAAAGCACCTTCTTTGTATTTCCAAAGCACAGTTCCAAATCCCCGGAATCCATGATCTTGCTATCTATCAAATCCTTGTCCTGATAAGGGCTGTAGCTCTCCAGTCCAAAAGATTCATGACGGATAGCGCTGCTGCCAAACCGGGTTCCCGGACGGAAAGAAGTAGTGGAATCAAAAGGCGCTCCAAACAGCACAATCTCTGCTTCCTTATACGTTTTATTACATTCTAAAAAGGTCTCAACATTCTTTTTCAACATGTTTCAATAACTCCTCCACATAGGCTGGTATGTAAAAAGCTCCTTTATGCAAGGTGGTGGTATAGTAATGGGTTTTCAGCCCCCTTGCATTCCATTCCTGCTCCCTTAAATCCCTCAAAGGGTGGTACTTCTTAGAGGCAAATCCAAAGAGCCAGTGTCCCGAAGGATAGGTAGGAATATGAGCCTGGTAGACCTTGCTGATTGGGAAAGATTCCGTAATATTTCTGTGGGCCTTCTGACAAGCTCTTGCATCCTCCTCATAAAAAGGACTTTCATGCTGATTCACCATAATTCCGTCTTCCTTCAGCGCTTTATAACAGTTCCCATAAAACTCTCTGGTAAACAATCCCTCCCCAGGACCAAAGGGGTCTGTAGAATCCACAATAATCAAATCATACTCATTTTTGCACCGCCGGATATATTTCAGTCCGTCCTCATAATGAATATGAACCTTTTCATCGTCCAGACAACAGGAAGTCTTGGGCAGATACTCTTTGCACACCTGCACTACCATTTCATCAATTTCCACTAAATCCATGTGTCTGATTTCCGGATAGGATGCCAGTTCCCGGATAACTCCCCCGTCTCCGGCTCCGATAATCAGCACTTTCTCTACCTTTGGATGAACTGCCATGGGAATGTGAACCATCATTTCATGGTAAATAAATTCATCTTTTTCCGTAAGCATCATGTATCCGTCCAGGGTGAGAAATCTGCCAAACTCTGGAGATTCAAACACATCAATGCGCTGAAACTCCGTCTGAAGTTCCACCGGTCAAGACTAGCCGAAGGCAAAATACAGACACTGAGCTTGACATGAGGTTGAGACTATAGGATATATTTGGATAATGGTACTTTCTGATTAGTTTTAAGAAGTAGTTGCCTAATGGCTGTTTTTGAAAAAAGGACAATACCACTATGGGATATCATAGTAAGACTGTAACCTGAATGTAACTGTATGGTAATATTCGTTTAAATAACATACAATTATTTTGCAAAATATTTAAAAAATGTAAATTTTAATTTAACGCAAAAAAGTAAAGGTATGAAAATCAAAGAAAGTACTACTTTCAAGTTCATTGGGTTACTGTATGTTGCAGGTTTATTGCAAGGGGTACCGGTGGTTTATGCAACACAGTCTGCTAGGAGAGCGGGTATCACCCAGCAGGCGGTGTATCGTATCAGTGGATGTATTACTGATGCTAATGGTGAGCCGATTATCGGAGCCAATGTTCTTGTGAAAGGGGCTGCTACCGGTACCGTAACAAATATTGACGGTGAGTATGCATTGAATGTATCCACGGGTGATATCCTAATGATTTCTTATATTGGATATATCCAGCAGGAGATCAAATTGAAGGGAGAAAAACAACTGAACATTGTTCTTCAGGAAGACAGTCAAATTTTGAACGAGGTTGTTATAGTTGGATATGGTACCCAGAAAAAGGTAAATCTAACCGGAGCTGTCGAACAAGTGACAACTGAAGTGTTTGACAACCGTTCGGTACCCAATGTGACACAGGCCCTTCAGGGGTCTATTCCGAACTTGAATATCAAGCTGACAGATGGAAAACCGACCCGTTCGGCCAGTTATAATGTACGTGGTACAACTTCTATTGGGCAGGGAGGTAATGCCTTGGTACTGATTGATGGTGTGGAGGGTGATCCGTCGATGTTGAATCCCAATGATATTGCCAGCGTATCTGTATTGAAGGATGCTGCTTCCGCCTCTATTTATGGAGCTCGGGGAACATTTGGGGTAGTGCTGATTACTACCAAAGAGCCAATGAAAGATAAAACCTCAATTACCTATACTGGTAACTTTTCAGTGCAACGTCCTGTGACTGTTCCGGACTTTGTTACAGATGGGTATGAATATGCCAGTCACTTTTATGAAGCCTATCATGCCTGGAACAATTATTCGGCTGATCCCAAGAATATTAATAAAACTCAGGATTTCTCTTTGAGTTGGCTTGAGTTATTTAGAAAACGCAAAGAGCAAGGTATCACTACTGAAGTAGAAAGAGATGTTACGGGTAAGTATGTTTATTACGGCAATACCGACTACTATGATGCTCTTTACAAGAAGAATACATTTGCTCAGGATCATAACCTGTCGTTGACTGGTAGCAACGGAAAGTTGAATTATTATATTTCCGGCAGATATTACGGATACGACGGATTATTCCGTTACAATACGGATGATTACAACATGTTGAATCTACGTGCCAAGGGCTCTATTCAGTTGTTCAGCTGGTTGAAGATAGAGAATAACATGGAATTTTCCAATATGGATTACCACAATCCAATGAATGTGGGGGAAGGTGGTTCTATCTGGCGTAATATCTCGGATGAGGGTCACCCCAGTGCACCCATTTTTAATCCCGATGGAAGTCTTACTTATTCTGCTGCCTATACGGTGGGTGATTTTATTTATGGAAGGAATGGTATAGATACTAATGACAAGGTGCTCAGAAATACTACGGGTTTCACTGCCTCTTTCCTGGATAATAAGCTACAAGTAAAAGGGGACTTTACTTTTCGCAACACAGACAATGCCAAAACACAACGTCGTGTACCGGTACCATATAGTAAGGTAGAGGGAATCCCTCTTTTGCTGAGTGAGAAATACAACGACCTTAAGGAGAGTACACAACGTACAGAATATCTAGCGACCAATATCTATGCTAACTACGAAAATAAGTTTGGAGATGCTCACTTTATAAAAGGTATGTTGGGGTATAACTACGAACAATCCAGATTCAAGAGTCTAGAGGTTCAGCGTAACGGCTTGTTATTGGATGCCTCTGAAAATATTAATCTAGCATTGGGGGATGCTATTACTACTGCGGGAGGATACAATAAATGGAGGGTAGCCGGGGGATTTTTTCGTTTAAATTACGCTTTTAAAGACCGCTATTTGATAGAAGTGAACGGACGTTATGATGGTTCTTCAAAATTTCCCTCCAATCAACAATGGGCATTTTTTCCTTCTGTGTCAGGTGGCTGGCGAATCTCGGAGGAACCCTTCTGGCATATGAGTGACGATATCTTTTCGAATGTTAAGTTGCGTGCATCGTATGGGTCTCTTGGTAATGGTAATGTGTCGCCATACAGTTATCTGGAATTATTGAGCATTCGGACTTCCGATCGTGTATTGGGAGGAATGAAATATAAATATACCAGTGCTCCTGGTGCTATGCCTCACGGATTGACCTGGGAAACTGCTACTACCACCGATATCGGACTTGATTTTGCAATGTTACGTAACCGTCTGACTTTTTCGGGAGATTACTATATACGTAAGACGACAGATATGTATACGGTTGGTGTTACCCTACCGGATGTGTTTGGAACTACTTCGCCAAAAGGGAACTATGCCGATATGACTACCCGTGGCTGGGAAATTACGTTGACTTGGCGTGACCAATTTTCACTTGTCGGAAAACCTTTCAATTACGAGATACGGGGAACCTTGTCTGATTATATATCTAAAATTGATCGGTATAACAATACTGACAAGAGCCTGAGCGATTATTACGAAGGACAAACCGTAGGTGAAATATGGGGATATATAACTGAAGGACTGTTTAAGGATCAGGCTGATATAGATAGCCATGCTTCGCAGAAACTTATTCAGTCTTCCTCAAAAAATATCTGGTATCCGGGTGATGTGAAAATTAAGGATCTGAATAACGACGGAGTTATTGATTATGGAACCAATACACTTGATGATCATGGTGATAAAACGGTGATTGGTAATAGCCTGCCCCGTTTCTCTTACAGCTTAAACCTGAGTGCGGACTGGAATAATATTTTTGTATCTGCCTTTTTTCAAGGGGTAGGTAAGCAAGATTGGTATCCGAGTTCAGAATGTATATTCTGGGGACAATATAACCGTCCGTACAACAACATGCCCACTTGGCATCAGGATAATTACTGGACTGAAAAGAATCCGAATGCTTATTTGCCGCGCTATACCGGCTATAACAGTTCTGTGAAGAGTACCGTGCAAACGCGGTATCTTCAGAATGTGGCTTATATCCGTTTGAAAAATCTTCAGATCGGATATAATCTGCCAAAGCAGTTTGTATCCAAGGCCTGCATTCAGAATGCCCGTGTTTATCTTTCTGCGGAAAACCTTTGGTGCTGGTCGCCGCTTTACAAGCACACGAGAGATCTGGATGTGACCAATATCTATGGTTCTGATGTCGATCTGACCGATGGAGGCAGTGGCGATGGCAACAGTTATCCGCAAATGAAAAGTATCAGTTTAGGTTTATCACTCACATTTTAATCATTGAAATATGAAACGATTTATATATTCTTTTTTATCTGTTTGTCTATTTTTCTCCTCTTGTTCTTTGGATGAATCTCCGCAAGCTTCGGTAGATAAGGATGCGATATTCGGTAGTGAGAAAGGGCTCGCTACATATTCTTATTCTTTTTATAACATATTGCCTTCAGTAGCTAATGGTTTTAGGCAAGATGCAATGTGTGATTACGGTGCTGTAACCAGTTTCGATTCTTTTCTGAGAGATGGCGCTTATTCGGCAGAGAACAGCAGTGGATGGTCATGGGGGGAGCTTCGGAATATCAACTATTTTATAGAAAACTGTGTCAACGAAAACGTGGATACTGCTGTGCGTAATAATTATATAGGACTGGCACGCTTTTTCCGGGCTTACTTTTATTATATGAAGGTGGTACGCTTTGGAGATGTACCTTGGATTGATAAGACCTTTGAGGTGGATAGCGAAGAGTTGTATGCCGGACGTGACCCGCGTACGGTAGTTATGGATCACGTACTTGAAGATTTGAATTTTGCTTGTGAGAATATTACCCGTACCAAGGATGAGACGGGGTCCTTAGTTACCAAGTGGGTGGCTTATGCGCTGAAGTCACGTATTTGTTTGTTTGAGGGTTCTTTTCGTAAATATCATGCTGAATTGGGATTGGAAGATACGTCTGACCGCTGGTTTCAAGAGGCGGCCTCTGCTGCCGATGTGGTGATAAAAGAGTCCGGACACTCTTTGTACACGGGAGCGGGAACAGAGGCTTCGTTCCGTACTTTGTTTATCAGTGACACTCCAGTGACAAGCGAGGTAATGCTGGCCAGTTGCTGCGATGCCAATCTGGGTGTATTGGGTGAAGCTAACTGGTGGTGGACCTCCGGTACATTTGGTGCTCGGTTCAGTATGATACGTACGTTTATCAATACTTTTCTGAATACTGACGGCACTCCGTTCACGTCCCGTTCGGGATATGAGAAGATGGAGTTTTATGATGAATGTCAGGGACGTGACCAACGTCTAGCACAAACCATTCGTACTCCGGGATATCAACGTGACGGTAAGCCGGCAGCTCCAAATTTCAACGGATATTCGTTTACAGGTTATCAGCCTATCAAGTATACTCTAGATGCCTCGCGTTATGATGAAGGCGCACTGAATACGAATGCTATTCCTCTGTTTCGCTTTGCCGAGGTATTATTGAATTATGCAGAGGCGAAAGCGGAGATGGGGACGCTGACGGATGCTGACTGGGGAATGACTGTGGGCGCATTACGTGCCCGTGCAGGTATAACGGGAGGGCTGTCGACGAAGCCGACCAAAGTAGATACTTATCTTCAGCAGAACTATTTTCCTACTATCACTGATCCGGTAATTCTGGAAGTACGTCGTGAGCGTTCCATAGAGTTGGCACTTGAGGGCTTCCGTTTTACGGACCTTAAACGTTGGAAACGGGGAGAGCTAATGACGATGCGCTGGACAGGTATCTATATTCCAGCACTAAATGTACAGATGGATCTTGACCATGATGGTACTACTGACGTGATTTTTTATAATGGTACGGCACCTACGGGATTGCCGGCTTGTTGTACTCCGATTGCGGTAGGGGGAAAGTCGCAGCAAGGAATAACGGGAGAGACTTCCGGTAACTTAACTTGGTCTGACAGTGATCCTAGAATCTGGTATCCCGACGGACGTCAGTATTATTATCCTATTCCTGCTTCTGCCATCTTGAAAAATAGTAATTTGAAGCAAAATCCTGGCTGGTAACTTATAAATAAAAGAAGTAAAAATGAGTAAATTAATAACTTTAATCCTGTCAGTTGTTTTGCTGGCAGGTACCCTGCAAATACAGGCTTCCAATGGAAAGCCTACCAAAGTATCCTGTGTCATGAACGTAGCTACTTTCAATCTTCGTATGGATACGCCGAAGGATGATGAAAATGCTTGGCCTAAACGCAAAGAGATGGTGAAGGGATTGATTCGTTTCCACGACTTTGATATTTTCGGAACACAGGAGGGGTTTAAGCATATGCTGGACGACATTACTGAACTGGATGGTTATGCATATATTGGTGTTGGGCGTGATGACGGAAAAGATATTGGCGAACATTCGGCTATTTTCTATAAGGCCAATCGCTTTGAAGTATTGGAGCAAGGAAATTTCTGGCTTTCTGAAACACCGGATGTGCCGGGGTTAGGCTGGGATGCCACTTGCTGTAACCGCATCTGTTCCTGGGGAAAATTCCGTGATAAAGAGAGCCAATGTGAATTCTATTTTTTCAATTTGCATTATGATCACCAAGGGAAGGTAGCACGTAGAGAATCTTCGAAACTCTTGTTAGCCCGTATCCGTCAGATTGCTGGTGAGGAAGTGCCTGTTTTGGTGACTGGAGATTTTAATGCAGTGCCTATAGAGGAGCCAATACGAATACTTGCTGCTGACGGGCTGCTATTAGATTCCTATGAGGTTTCGGAACAACCTACTTATGGGACTACAGGCACTTATAATAGCTTTAAAACAGATTCTGATATGAAAGGTCGTATTGACTACATTTGGGTAACAAATAGAGTAGCTGTGCAAAAATATGGCGTATTGAATGATATGCAATATGGACATTTTCCATCTGATCACTTTCCAGTAATGGTACAAGTGGTTCTTTAGAAAGATATAAGAGGAGGATGTGTGGGTTTTAAAGGGACAGAGTTTTTATCCGGACTTCTGAGTTTACACAAAATCGTGAAAAGTGTCTGGTATAGAGTCAATCTCATCGAGATAGACTGTTTCGTTACACACTCTAAGATCTGTGGCAAGTGGAATTGTGTGTACCAATTTTTATAATTGAGCGATCGCAGCTATACTTGTCCCTAATGTGGTATACACCACGACTATAATGCCATTTGCAACATTAAAAAATTTGGCTTGAAAGTCCTACCCATGGAATGTGAAGAAACAAATTTGTAAATTGTTTTCTTGTGGATGAACCACCTCGTGCCCCGAAAGCAATGACGGGAAGAATTAGGAAAGGACTACAGGTATATCTGGAATTGCTAAATCTTTAGTTCATAAAGCGTTAACGGTTTGTTCGCAGAAAATGTTTTATTAGAAAAATGCCACCTATTAAGAATTTATGTTTCTAAAATAGGTGGCTTCTACTTATTGGATAATATTATAGGCTAGATTCCATATCCAGTTCCTTTATTTTTAATGTAGATAATGTTAGTTTCCATCCATTTGGAGATGCTGTACATTGGAAATTTTTCTCAATGGGTCCGGAAACGGTTAAGCTCTTTTTTTCTAGTAGCCCCTTAAGATCATTTGAAGATAGATTTCTGAATATATCTATATTTTCTTTTCGTAGGAAATTAACTATATGTGTGCCCGAAGCATTCTTTTGTGTACACTTATCTAATATATTTACATTTTCTATTTCTAAGCAGACTTCTTTCCCTATCATCTTTAACTTTCCGACTCCGGACATCTCATACATATTACTTTGCGCAATGATTCCATTAAATGGATAGGGAAGTCGTTGATAAAGGCTTTTTATAATTTCGTTTCGTTTCGTTTGTATCTGTTCCGATAGTCCATGGTATCCTCTTAGGTCTAATCTGGAGATTATATCTTCAACGGCTTGAGTTATTTTTTCAGTGGGAGAAAGATTCATATCAAATCGTTTGTATAATACCAGTGACTCATTCCAGTCTTTTCCTCTAGCCGGTTTTATTATTTCAATGTCATCCAGATCGTTTCGTTTCATGTACTCTTTTATGGTGTCTAGGGAAACATGATCTTCATGTATCGTTTCGTGTTTCCCATCTTCGTGATGGATGTGGAGAACCTTCTTTTCTGAACCTGGTACTTCAGGAGCTTTGTAGGATTTATTATTTTTTCCTTTTAGCCAGCAAGCTACTGATATATCGAAAGAATATCCACTTAGGTCTTTGTCAAAGCAGCAGTGCCATTTGGTGTTGGGGAATACCTTGATTAATTTTTCAATTTGCCCTTGTGTAACATGTCCACCAACGGAAATAAATGCAGAAGTAGTCTGCTTACTGAATCCTTGAAGTTCATAAAAACTCATGGCATCAATAGCTGACTCAAATAGATATAGGTCGGTAACTTGGTTATAAGGAACGAAGTTTGCGATCCAACAGCTTGAGGATTTGTCTCCACCTTTACAAAATGACTTATAATTAACATCATTTTCAGGGAAGTAATTTCTCATTTCAAGGTTGGTAATTTCCATCTGTCCTGGTTTCCGGAATGGAAATGCTATAGTGTTATGCTTACCAGTAACGTAAATATGGCATCTACTTCGGAAATCATCTATTGTTTTGGGAGATAACTTTCGTCGAACTGTTAAAAATTCATTATTACTATCGTTTAACGTCTTTGGTGCCCAAGCTTTTATATCAAAAGTTACCGGATGATTATCATTACCTCTATTCTGTGACTGATATGATGGAACATTAATTGAGGTATTATCGGCTGATAAATAACGACTCAGTACTTCATTCACACCGGCAAATCCCCCTTTGGTTGTACTACCAAACCTATCAAGACGATTCTGGACAAAGTTTATTAGATTACCTTTGTCCGTAGCAGGTGCCATACGAGAAAAGTAGGTACTCTTTGCCGGATCTTTGGGATTGAATATTACGATTTCATCTTCAGGATGTTTAGGATTTCCTAAAAACAAGCTCAGAAACTTTTCTCCGCCAGCGGGATTTACCCAGTAGCCGAGTGATCTTGCTATTTCTTGTATGGGGATTCGGGCCCTAAATTCGTTGAATGTATACATCGTACTAATTTTTTTTAAAGGTACATATTATTTTTAATTAATCAAGATCAGAGCAGCTGATACTATATTTCAGCAGATGCCTCGGCCATCCCATAGAGCTGCTTACTTATCGTTAATCCCCAACCTAGAGGGGTTTTGTTCAGTCCGATAAGGTTACTTATCCCATTAATAGATGTCGTTTCTACCTTTTGGCCAGATAATAATTTCTTTATTGTTTCTGAGGATTGGTTACTGAGATCGATTCCATTGCTTTGCAACTGTTCAATTTTCCCTGTTGTTGCATCTTTGATCCGCAAATTACTTATACTGACTGCTCCGTTATCTTCTGTAATATCACCAATTAACGTTCTTGATCCAGATGTTTCTATTTCTACGTCTTTAATACTTTCATTAGAGGTTATTTCGGCTTCGTGGTCTTGAGTTAATATCTCTGTATTTTCTTTCTCCTCTATTGAGACAGGCTTGTCTGTCTCTATATCCTTAACTTCTTCGTTGGAAGTCATTTCTATTAGAGTATCCTCAAGCGTTACTCCATCAGAACCTTCCATGTGCATTTCAGAATCAAATTCTGTTGCCTTTAATTCGATTTCTTCCTTAAAATGATCAAGGATCTCTTGTCTTTGACTGTGACGCCAATCCTCCATTCTCTTTTGGTCGTAGTCAGTGTTGAGGTTCAACATCCGTTTTTCATATGTTTCTTCTACTTCATTAAGTGATTTTATCAAGTTATTTATCTTTTCACCGCTATTTTGGGAAAAATCTATTGCTATCTCTTCTTTATACAGTCTTCTAATGGCCTCAGATTGGACTTCTTCGGAAGGATTATTAATCTGTAAGATCAATTCAGGATTTTTCTGTACGGCCATTAGTTGTGCTTTCTCACATGGGTTTGATATTTCACCTATTAAGTATGGGTTCTGTTTTATCACTTCCATCTGTACCGTTTCACTCGGTTCTTTTATGTACTTGATTGTATATGGAACCTTTTGTACGGCTGCCATCTGTACCATTTCTGTAGAGTTCTGGATGTCCATAATAGCATATGGGTTTTTCTCGACAGCCATTGTTTGGATTGCTTCACATGAATTAGATATCTCGGTTATTAAATATGGACTACGTTCTATCACTTCCATCTGTACCATTTCACTCGGTTCTTTTATATAAGCTATTAAGTACGGATTCTGTTTTATCACCTCCATTTGTACTATTTCACTCGGTTCTTTTATATATCTGATTGCATCTGCTTCTTTTTTTATTGCTAACATTTGAGCTTTTTCAGATGGATGCTCAATATATTGAATAACGGTTGGATTCTTTTTGATGGTTTCTAATTGTACTTTTTCCGTAGGGTTATTGATATATCTTATTACATACGGTATTTTTTTGATAGCTAGCCTCTGTACGTTTTCAGAGGGATTAGCTATGTGTTTTATCATATAGGGGTTCTGTCGCACTACTTCCATTTGTACCTTCTCCAAAGGATTAACTATGTATTGGATTGCTGACGGATCTTTTCGTATGGTGGTCAGTTGTACTTTTTTTGATGGATTTGATATGTATTTTATAGACTGAGGATGTCTTTGAACAGCCTCTAATTGTGTCTTTTCTGTAGGATTGGTTATATAACGAATCGCATCCGGGTCTCTTTGTACGGCTATTAGTTGTAAATACTCTGATGGATTCTCAATGCCTTTGATTGTATAGGGATTGAACTTGATGTGTTTAATAGCCTGTTCTTCATTAATCAGTGCGTTATACATCATAACCTGTTGGTTTGAACTAATCATGTTCTGTAATGTTTCTTTTAAAGTTCCCATGTTGATATTAATATTAAGTTATTATAGATCAGCAGACTGCTCTGCCATTTTATTTATTTCTTGTCCTACCGTAACACTCCATCCCAATAAGGTTTTACTTAGATGGATGGTATTGCCGTCAGGAGTTTCTACAGTTTGTCCGGAAAGTAATTTCTTTATGCTCCCTGCCGGAAGTTGTGAAAGGTCAAGACTATTACTTTTCAGTTCCTCAATCAAGCCAGTCGCTTTATCGCTGATTCGTAAGTTATTTGTAAATATTGGAATGTTATTTTCCAATGTGATATCTGCTATTAGACTTCTAGCTCCAGATGATTGGATTTCCATATCCTTAATGACTGATTTTGTTTGAGGAGAAAGATTGCCTTCTGTTATTTCATCTACGCCTTCATTTTCAGTTACAGTCTCTTCTTTATTTGCAGATTGTTTATTAGAAGAAAGAGTGAGTTGTATCTTTCTTTCTAAAGAAGATAATTCGGCTTTTAGAGCCTTAAGTTCATCTTCTTTCTTCCATGGTGCATTAATGATTTCCTGCAATGATGGAATATCTGGATTTAATATAGCATTTTCTTTTTGGGCCTTTGCAATGAGTTTGGGGATATTATTTAAGGCATTTAAAAAGTTATTTGCTGCTACTGATGAAGAATAGATAGAAATGCTACCATTATTGTGAGTATATTTATAAGCTCCTTCGACAAAAAAACGATTCTGGAGTTCTTGTTTATTGTCTTTTGTGACCCAGTCCGATTTTACAATAATAGGGAAGTCATATATCTTTCCAATGGTGCGATATTCATCAGTTTTTGGGCTTACAGGTATTTTCCATAAATAATCGGCTATACTTTCATTGCTGATGTTTTTTAATCCATCCAGGTGTATCTGATTTATGATATTGCCTTTTTCATCTTTTTGTGCACGGTTTAGAAATGCTTCATAGTCGGCATTCATAAGAGATATTTGTTGGTTATTACGTTCAATAGTTTGTACGTAATAATTTAGTTTGCTATTTGTTTGGCTTTTGGCCTTAAAGAACGATTTCCGTTCACTTTCTAATGCCATAACTTTCTTTTCTATTTTGGCTTTATCCAATAAGTCTGTATTTCCTGATAAGATGGCCATATATTCAGAAAAATTCATGCCGCTTTTTTCGTCCACTCCTCCTTCATCAATGGTACGTGCTCCCATTGCTCCATTTTTCAACTGAGAAATGAATGTTTGTTTACAATGAAGTAGATTGAATTTATAACTATCAAGAGACTTCTCTACAGCATAGATAATCACGTCCACCTTGTTATTAGCATACAATTTGGCTATCTCATTTCCTTTACGAACAGCTCGTCCATCTCTTTGTGAAAGATCGGAAGGACGATCGGGTAGGTCAAGGGCATTACTGCCCTCTTCCCCCCTCAGAACCGTACGTGAGGGTTTCCCCTCATACGGCTCAAGCTTTTCAAAGTCTCTGTTCGTGTGCAGAGACCGGCTCATCCTACTTCTTGTTTCCATTGTTTTTACGGGATAATTTGAAACATTCATCATGAACCAACAGATTGCATTTCCGTCCGTCTTGTACGGTCGGCATTACATTCCATGCCTTATGCGTGTCAATCGGTTCACCACATATCGGACATTTCCGACCTTGCTTTTCCCATAGGTAAAGCAGGGATTTACGTCCTTTCAGCGTCACAAGCATCTTTGACTTCATTCTTTTATTGAAGTACAGGCGGCAGTCTGCGTCAAACGGATTCATGTCCCCCTTTATCTGCGTATATTGCAGAAAAGGAAACGAAGATGCCAGTTTCAACAAGGTAAGTTGGTCTTCTTTGCCGTTTGATTTCTTGAACTTAGCCGCAAAAGTCCAGCTGTTCCCTCGGATATTGTGCCAATAGCGGTCTTTTATCCACTGTTTCCCTTTCTTGGAATGACGGCGTTTAGCCCATTGCCACAAGGCGAGAAATATCTGATGGTCGATTCTGTGAAAAGAATCACGTGTCGCCCCATGCTGATAATATGCTCCCCATCCTCGAATTTTAGCATTCAACATCCTGATTAATGATTCCTGCTTGCAACCCTTATGACCTTTTGTCACCTTACGGATATTCTCCATAAAGCGTTTTTCGGCTTTCTTGGTCGGCTTGGTCAATATTTCATTGCCGAATTTGCGGATGTTGAAACCGAGAAAATCGAAACCGTCACGGATATTGGTTATCACCGTCTTTTCTTCTGATAAGGTCAGACCTCTTTCAGACATAAAGTCGGCTACCAATGGCTTGATTTCCTTTTCAAGTGTTTCACGGTTCTCGCAGGTAATTATAAAGTCATCAGCGTAACGGACAAGATTCACCATTGGCGAATATAACTTACCTTTGATTCTAACTCGTTTATATTTCTCTGCAAGGACTTTCTGCAATCCGTCCAATGTCATATTGGCAAGCGTGGGAGAGATAATGCCACCTTGTGGCGTTCCCTCCTCTGTCGGGAACATCTGTTTGTTGAAGATATAGCCGCATTTCAACCATTTTCGGAGTATTGCCTTGTCCATAGGGATGTTGGCAAGCAGCCATTCATGGCTGATGTGGTCGAAGCACCCCTTTATGTCACCCTCCAGAATCCATTCGGGAGAATAGCCTTTTCGGAGAATGTTATGGCATTGCATTACCGCGTCCATACAGCGGCGTTCCTTGCGGAAACCGTATGAACGTGAGTCGGCTGTTGTTTCCGACACTGGTTCTAATGCCATAAGGTAGAGTGCTTGCATGGCTCTGTCTTTCATTGTCGGTATTCCCAACGGTCGCAGTTTGCCATTACTCTTTTTGATGTGGACTCTTCTCAATGGCTTCGGCTGGTAGCCTCTGCGTTTGAGTTCGCTTATCGCTTGTGTTTTTGCTTCGGGTTTCTCCCATGTTTCCATGTCCACTCCGGGGGTGTTGCCACCTCCGTTAGAAGTAACTCTCTTTACGGCTAAGGCTTTTGCGTAAAAAGAGTGGGTCAGCGTCCACTGCAAGGCTTTCACCTTGTTGTATCTGCCTTCCTTCTGAGCCTTTACAATTCGTGCTTGTAGCTTTCTGACAGCCAACTCCGCTTTAGTCCAGTCTATTCTGTCCCAAAGTGTTTGCTGATTGTCAGCAGGCGCACACGATGTCTTGTTTTCGTTCATTTGCTTTCCTCCTTTTGAAAGTTCTAAAAGTTAATTGTAAAGAATCACCATTTGACAACATTCGGTTTGATTGCCTACCTAATGTCGTCACAGAAGTCTGCCCACTTTCGTGTCGGATGATGTCGCCCACATCAGCCCGTGATGTCGGTTCAATCCGTATCCGCTCCATTACAGAACGGCATTCGCTTTTTCTGTTATCTTATACCTGCACACCATTCGGCTTTCATTGCTGTCAGCTTACCTGTCATTTTTACATGACAGGAGATATACAGGCTTACCATGTTCCACATAGATAACTAACGGATAGGTTAGGTTCTGTCTCATCCTCCGGCGGTGCTTATATCCGTGTAATCCTACCATGGAGAGGATTAACCGACCGCTTCCCTTTTGGGTAGAGTGTGCCAGTATCTTACCCTCTTTCGTGACATTACGAAGTTTACTAACAGTTCGCTTGCGCTAACCATACTATCCAGCCTCGCCACTCTACGGTATGATACTAACCGTACTTGACTTCCCCTCACGGTTCTGTCTTGTCTTGCGAAAGTGTACTTCGTCCCGACCGCTTAATACAACATTAAGGTGCATCGGTCGGTAGGCTACCGCTGACGGAACAGCGGGTTAAAGCTGATACCCGTAAGTATCATTCCAACAATTATCTATGCGACTTCATGTCGCACCCAAGGGGTATCGAGGTGGTGGATTGCTACAGCTCTTTGTTGAGCGTTTACTCCGGTTCCTAGCATAGAAGTGGAGCCAAAAAGTACTCGAACTTTCCCCTCATTCATATCCTGAATTACTTTTTTCCGTGCTTTCTCTGTTTTGCATTCTTGAATAAAACGGATTTCATTCTCCGGAATACTGTGTTCTTCGACAAGTTTGTGCTTAATTTCACTATAAATATTCCATGTACCAGGCTGAAATGTGCCTAAGTCAGAGAAGACGAATTGAGTACCTTTTTGTTCATCAAATTTATGGTAATATTTGGCTATTTCATTGGCACAGTGGTTTGCCTTATTATTGGGATGATCAGAATAACAGCTGCTTATCAATCGCATATCAAGTGCCATCTTACGGGCGTAATCGGTTGCTATTAACATTTTAGCCTTTTCTTCCGTTTCAGATAATGGGGGACGACCTAATATCGTCGCATCCCCTGTTTCTGCAAATTTCATCAATTTCCGGATAAACTCTTCCTGTTCTGGTGTCGGAGGAATATTATGGAGAATCTCATTCTTAACAGGACGATCCACACCAACATCTTCTGCAGTGCGATAGTCCGTTATTTCATTGTAGAATGTTGCGAGTTCAGGTACTTTGATAAAGTATCGAAAGCGTTCTTTCTGTACGATATTATTTGTGACAGAGAACTCAAAATCAGTTGTTTTCTTGGCAAAAATAGCGGCCCATGCATCAAAGCAATTAATATTTTGCCTTTTTAGCTCTAATGGACGAAGATATTTAAATAGTAAATAAAGCTCTGTTAAGCTGTTGGATATGGTAGTTCCTGATAGAAAGGTTGCTCCCAGATCTCTGCCTGTACGTTCCTGAATGGTACGAATGGCAAAGAGCAAATTGAGGGCTTTTTGGCTACCTTCAGAGTTTCCAAGCCCTGCGACACGGGTATGTCGAGTGTTAAATGTTAAATTTTTGTACTGATGGCTCTCGTCAACGAAAATATGATCTATACCCATTTGAGCGAAATCAATGATATCATCCTTACGTTGGGATATATCATGAGCAATCTTTTCTAATTTAGCATTAAGGTTGAGCTTTCGTTTCTCTAAACCTTTGATCATAGCATTAGATACGTCTTTTCCCTGTGATCGCATTGTTTCTAAATTCTCTTCTACTGAATCAAGTTCAGCTTGTAAGATCTTTCGCATCATGTCAGGTGATTGGGGAATTTTGGCAAATTGGTCATGCGACATGATAATGCAATCGTAGTTATTGTTTTTTATGTTATTAAAGAACTGTTTCCGGCTTTTCGGAGTGAAGTCCTTCTCTGTTGCATAGAGAATTTTTGCATTGGGGTATGCGGTATGGTAACATTGTGCAATCTCTGCTATATTAGCTTTCAGGCCAATTATTATAGGTTTATGGACGAGTCCTAAACGATGCATTTCATGTGCTGCAACGCACATTATTAGAGTCTTACCTGTACCGACTTCATGGTCACCAATCCCTCCTCCATTCTGTATTAGCATCCAAATACAATCTTTTTGACTAGGATATAATCCGGAAATACCTAGTCCTTTTAGGTTTAGATCAGGAAATGTCTGGTGAGATCCATCATAAGCTGGACGGACGAAACAATTAAACTTTTTATTGTATTCATTAGCTAATTGTTGTTGGAACTCCGAGGGTTGATCTTGTAGCCAATCTGTGAATCCATTTCGGATTTCATCAATTTTTGCGTTAGCCAATTGAATAGCTTCACTATCTCTTACTTTGATATCTCTATTATTGGCATCTTTGCCTATACATTTGCTGATGTCTGGTACTGTGTTTACTAAAGCATGTTTTAATAAAGTGATTCCATCGTAGTTCCGATAATATCCTTTTACTGCATATTGATCCGTGATCTTGGCATTTCTAGATTTTATGTCTACCAGATATTCATCCAAGTTTTCCATATAACGGATATTAACCTCTGTCTCAAAAAGATTGCTAGCATAATCTGCATATATCTTAGGAGAAATCCAACGTTCTCCGAAATTAAAGTCTAATTCATCAAATTTAATAGGACGTGGAGTCGCCTCTTGAAGTGCGGTTAAAGATTCATTTACACGTGTATCATCTATCGGGTTCTCTTGTTGCCATTGTTTGATTTGTTCGGCCTTTTCAATGACGTTGCCGGCAATGAAACTATCTTTTATTTCGTAGTTATTAATTAGCGGATTAAAAAATATTTTACCTTTTAAAGCACCTATAAGCTCCTCTTTAGATTGATAAAGTCCCTCCATATACTCCATATTTATCTCGCCATACATGTTGAGAGATGCGGCTAATGCTTCTTCTGGGGTTGCTACGGACACAAGTGTATCTGTGGAAAAGCTAACAGGATGATTGAAAATATCGGCTTTGATAAATTTATTATTCTCAACTCGTTCCAATGACAACATATCACGGCCACAAGCGTCCATTAGAATCAGCTGCACATTTTCTTTCTTATTTAGCGGTCCGAAACGTTCAGCAAAAGAGTCATACGTTGCATTTAAATTATAACGTTCTAGCTTTTGCTCGATATGTAGCTCTGCTTCTTTTGAGTACAGATGATGATAATTGTCACGTATGGAAATATAAAGTAAGGCCTTTTCTTGTTGCTCTTTACCTAATTCTATAGGCTGAAATACTGCATCATATAGTGTTATTTTCTTTAGATACCCTATTTGATTCTTGTCTTGAACGAGTGTGCCTTCTTGATAAAAGGGTTTCATGTCTCCCGAGAATGGATGTGCTCTCATTGGAGAGATTGACTGGGATTTTATTTCTTCTTTCTGCCGGTTAGCGTTTCGGTGATTCTTGATATGTGTAACTCCCTGTTGGGCAGCTTGTCTTTCCTTATCTGAAAAACCGAATAGATCGTATAGGTCCAATAATGGAGGCTCTGTTGTTGCTTGAGTCTCTATGGCCAAAGATCCTTTGTTTTTATTGTCCGGTGTTATAAACTTCTCTATATTGAGATGATTAACAAGATCCTCCGTTAGCATTCGTTCCAACTCCTTGGAGATGCCGGTAACGCCTCCTTCATGTAAGTATACCATTGCTGGATGCCCATAAAGGTCCTTGTCTAAAAAGCGTTTTGTATAAATGACACGTTTACCATCTTGGAAATATCGATTTGTATTTGTTTTTATTTCAGTTGTATAGCCATCTAAAAATGCTGTTTCTCGCTCATTGAGAATCTGTTTACCAGAGTGCTTTTGTAAGACAATAAGGTCACTGCCAACTTCTGTTCCGGCGACTTCCCTGAAAAGATTGTTAGGTAAACGAATGGCAGAAAGAAGATCTGCATTTTGCATTAATAATTGTCGTTGAGCCTTATGTAGTGGAGCATTCATAACTCCCTGAGAAGTTATAAATGCTACAATACCACCATCTCTGACTGTATCTAGTCCTTTTACAAAGAAATAATTATGAATTGTTTTTGCGGACAAGCGACGGGCTTCATCTTGACTATTATTAAATATCGGGTCAAAAATAGCTATATCACCAAAAGGTATATTTGAAGTGGCCACATCAAAGTATTCATTAAATGTTGGTTCTATCTTTTCGAAGCCTTCTATTCGTATCTTCTGTTCCGGGTAAAGGTAAGACAGTATTTTACCTGTCAACAGATCTTTTTCAAAAGCCATTATTGTGGCGTCTGTATTGTTGCTGAGAAAAGCATCCAGGAATACTCCTTGTCCTGCTGATGGATCTAATATACGTTGTGGCGTTACTCCATTCTTATACAATACATCGGAAATAGTAGAAGCAATTGTTGGAGGAGTATAGAATGATGTCAGTACAGAGCTTTTCAGACTGCTAATATACTGTCTATACTCATTCTCTGTATTGACATGGGTTCGGATTAGTTCGTGTAACTCCAGTATCATAGGGAAAAGAGGTAACTGAGACTTTGTCCACCGAGAACGATCAAGAGGATTTAAGATACATTTTAAGCCTCCAAATCCACAATAACGGGAAAGAATCTCCTTTTCTTGGATGCTGGCAACTCTTTTCGAACTTTCCAAATCAAACAAAAGACGAATCGCTTCAATATTATCTCTTAATTTTTCTTGCTTATTAAATGCCATATTTTTCCAAGTAAAGAGTTATTTCACCAGTTAATTCAATGTATAGGGAATGATAATCAGAAGATTGTTCAAAGTCATCTGAGAGTGTGTATTTTGCAAAAATGGAATTAAAGTTAGATTCCATTTTTTTTATTAGAAGCAATACTTTATCATCTGGAACCTCTTTTTCAAATTCATCTTTTATGATGGTAAGTATCAAGTAATGCTTGGAGAAATGTAATCCCCTCATTAGTTCCTTCATGGCTATTTCCTGAGCATCCATTACTGTCTTACCATCTAATCTGGACTTTTCAAAAAGAATAGCGGCGTTATCCGATCGTTCTTTGATGAAATCGATGTCATCCACTTTTTCTGGATGATATTCTTTTAGATAATTCAATAAATAGAGTTCATAATATGATAACTCTTGTAATTTCACTTGTTGCATAATGTTTTAATATTATAGGATTCATAAAGTGGCGGATGAATCAGTACTACTTTGTATTTGTTTCCCTATTGTAAGCCCCCACCCCAGTGGAGTTTTACAGAGGCCTGTTAAATAGCCTTTTCCACTATTTGTTGTGAACTCCACTTTTTTGCCTGAGAGAATTTTTTCAATGCATTCACTGGGTTGATCTAATAGCCTTATTCCATTGCTGTTTAAGGGTTCTGTTTTACCAGTTATCTTGTCTTTAATTCGAAGATTGGTTATTTCCTTTTTTGATGAGATGTCTCCTATCAGGATCTTAGTTTCTGAAGAATATAATTCCTGTTCCTTAAGGTTGGTTGTATTATGATCCTTCTGGGTAGATTGGGTCTTGTTCTGGAACATACCTGGATATTTCTCTTCCATCTCTGTTCTAAACTTATCTTTTTTTTCCTGTATCGACATTTGTAGAGGATCTTCTTCTGCTGCCTTACCATAAGTTTGGTACACTGTTCGATATTCAAATTTTAAACCGACTAAATTATTAAGAAGTATCTGTGTTTTTTTCGCAAGTTCTGTTGGTTCTACCATAGCAACATTAATAGGACGTCCATACATCTTTTCAAGTGCTATTTTGCATACGGAAGGCGTCGGTTCCTCCATCTCTATGATGGAGTAAGCATTGTTTTTCACTGCTTCTATCTTCATCTCTTCAGTCGGATTAGAGATAAACTCAATGGCATATCCGTTGCTTTGTACAGCTGCCATTTTCACAGCTTCAGATGGCTTAGAAATGTATTGTATAGCTAATCCGTCATTTTTTACAGCTGCCATCTGTATCGTTTCTGAAGGTTTATCAATTGCTGCTATATATGATCCTCCTTGATTTACAACTACCATTGCAACTCGCTCTGAAGGATTATCAATTGCCTGAATATAGTTCCCATTTTGGGATACTGCCGCAAGTTGTACTTGCTCGGATGGTTTTTCCATAAAAAGTATAGCTTCAGGATTTTGCTGTACTGCTGCCATTTTCACAGCTTCAGATGGCTTATAAATGTGTTCTATAGCTAATCCGTCATTTTTTACAGCTGCCATTTTCACTGCTTCATACGGATTAGAAATGTATTGTATAGCAGAACCATCATTTTGTACAGCCGCCATTTTTAACTCCTCAGACGGATTAAGAATATATCGGATGGCTGATCCCTGATTTTGTACAGCTGCCATTTTTAACTCCTCGGACGGATTAGAAATGTATTGGATAGCCAATCCGTTTCTTTGTACAGCTGCCATCTTCAACTTTTCAGACGCATCAGGAATATAGCGTATAGATGACCAGTCATCTTGTACAGCTGCCCACTTCAAAGAATCCGACGGATTGGATATATACTGAATAGCAGATCCTTTATCCTGTACAGCTTTCCACTTCAAACTTTCAGACGGGTTAGCAATATATTGTATTGCATCCGGGAGATCTGTAACCGCTTTCATTTTCAACTCCTCAGATGCATTGGGGATATAACGAATACTAAACGGATCTGCTTCGACTGCCATTTGCTTAATCCGTTCAGTTGGATTAGAAATATACCGAATATTGTAAGCGTCAGCCCGTACTACTACTCTTTGCACGGCTTCTGAAGGATTTCGCATGCCTTGAATAGCGCTTGCATCTTTTTGAACTTTCTCTAATTGCTTTTGAACTTTCTCTAATTGCCTGTTTTCCAATATGTCATTAAGAAACCGGCTAATTCGTTCTGTAATTGTTGCCATAAGTATTTTTTTAGTTATAAATTAGATACTTGCCGATGATTCTACAGTGTTTTGAAGCTGTTTGCTTATTGTGAAACTCCATCCTAAAGGAGATTTGCACAAAGTAACTGGATTCAGCTCTCCGGAATTATTAGGCAATTCAACTCTCTTTCCAGAAAATAATTTCTTTATAGAGTCAGCAGGCTGATCAAAAAGAGAAATGCCGTTTGTTTGTAGGTTCTCTGTAGCTTCCGTTACTTTATCATTGATTCTAAGATTGTTGAAATCTATAGTTAGTGAATTGGGCTTTCCAGACAATATCATGTCTGTTTGTAATGATTTGATTTTCGTTACGGGATATTCTATATTTTCTACTTTATAATTGACTGAGATACTGGATTCTGTAATTTGTATATAATAGGGAGCATGTGTTTCTAGGGCATGTGCTATTGGGCCATATCCTAAACTCCGATATTGTGTACATAATTCTGTTATATCTTTTTTGAGGTGTAATATTCGGTTGTTTTCTTGTTCCCACAGCTGTTTTGCTTCATTAGCTTTACCGATAGCTTCTATATATTCAGGTCTGTTCATTGCTTCTTTAGTGGCAATACCTTGTTGTTCCAAGCCCCCCAATATTCTCTGGGCATTGTCGTACAGCTGGATTTGTGCCTTATTTAGAGTCTCTAATTTTGTATTGTTATCTTTATGACTGTCTACTCCAATGGTAGACTCTATCATATTAGTAGACTTATTTACATCATTCAAAATAGACATCAAATATCTGGGATCATCTGATATTTGGGATAGCCAACTTTTTAAATATTGTGCGTTTTCTTTTTGGGGAAGTACCGCTATGCCAAGATCTCTACCAGCTACAGCAGATGATAATTCAGCAATCAATTCCTCTTTTGCATATTGGGAATCTCCGAAGAACTCTCCAAATGTTCTATTTAGCCTGCTGCTGTGCCCTGTACTATGTGCCATTTCGTGGAGTGCAGTAAAATAGAAAGATTCTTTTTTAAAGAATTGTTCATAGGTTGGTAGTACGATGCTATCACTCTTTCTATTATAAAAAGCTCTGTCTTGTTGCTTTAATTCTATCGGACATATCCAACTTTGTTCTGTGATTGCTTTATCTATCAGTTCATTGTGATATCCGTCAGATCCGGTATTCAATTGAGTTTGAAATCGTTGTTGCAACTTAGCCCATTCTTCGGGGAATTTTTCTGAATAGTTTGTCTGCTCAAGGTTGAATACGCTGTAGAATTTCTGAATAGGTTTTACTTTATAGTGTACCTTTTCTTCATCAGAAAGAGAGTGATAAAATTCCTTTGTCACTTTATTACCGCTGATAATTTCTGTAATATACAGATCGTAAAAGGTGATAGGGAATGCACGGGCTCCTTTTAGTATTCTTATATTCCTTTCTTGGGCTTGGTGAAAAGTGATAAAAACTGGAGTACTATATTTGTTTTCATCACATATGGCATATAATAATACTTTGTTGAGATTACTATATGGACGTCCGGACAGATTCTGTGGTACACCAATAAACGTTGGGGTGAACCATGGCTTTTGCCATTCTGAGGCATCTACTTCTTTAATTTTCTTAATGATTAGCTCTGTATATTTTTCAAGAGCAGGATTTATGTTATTATTCATTTTCCCTATACAAATTATTCTCGTATTCAGTTAGCCATTTTGTTGCATCATTTGGAGTCCATTCTTGTTCTCGTTTTCCGATAAAGCTCATGGCTTCTTCGAAGTCTTGCTTTAATTCTGGCTGTGACAAAACGTAGTCGAGCATATTTTTTTCTTTGTTTTGAACCAAGTCGATAATATTGTTTTCTGATTCCATAAAATTTATTTATTGGTTATGCGACAAATATATATGGGGACCGACGCAAGAAACTTGCGTTTTGGAGAAAAAAATAAAAAAACTCCCACATCATGCAGACATGGGAGTTTTTGAAAGAGTGATACTTTAAGAGAAATATATCTATTGGTGCCAGTGGGTTTGTTCAAAGTTTAAATAATTTAAGGCCTCCAAGAAGAGATTGGCTTCTTCCTGGCTATTATTGACCTTGGCTGCTAAAATTGGGTCCATATCTAGTCTTAATAGAGTCCATTCGGAAGTGCCTTCTGGTTTCCAATATAAATGTACCATAGGAGTACAGTATCCTATTCCATTTGCCATTTTAGGCATTTCTCTTTTAACAGGGAAAGAACAAGGGATGATACCTTTCCAAAATCTTACAGTCGGTTGTAGGTCGATGCTGATACGCCCGATCTCATCCTGCCATTCAGTATCATTGATGGTATTTTTCTTTTTATCACTAGGACGGTAAGTATTTCCTAAATAATCAAAAGTTCGTTCCCATACAGCTTTTATCTCTCCTTTAAGTCTTATGTTATTTCGGTTTGACAATATATAGGTAATATTAAACTCACTGTTAAATGGTCGATTATGGACAACAACTCCAGTGTTTACTTCCTCTTCTACTTGTATCATTCGTAGTGTTGGAAGAGAGGTTTGTTCTTTGATGACATAACTCATGTCTCTTTTAGAGACGTTATCTCTACGGTTGGCTTTTTGCCATGTTGTTTCTCCTTTTTTCCGGAATAATACACTTAATTCATAAGTCCCAGCTGGAGCGGTAACATAGCAGCGTCTCCCGGTTCCTTTCATCATTGCCCCATTTTCTGCAACAATTGCACATGGCTGATATTGGTCTACAATATTGCCATTATCATCAAGTAATACCATGCGGAAATCTCCTTCCCATTTTTCTGGCATATTTCCTGTTTCCATATCAAAGCCTGTCCAATATCCAAGGAAACTAAACATTCTGCCCTCATTCCTATAAACAGTTGCTCCGTAACTATTTCCACTAGGTTCAATGTCAAACCAATCCTTGTCAGATTGTGAAAAGATAATCTTGTCTGTTTTTCCAAAAGTACTCCAATGGGTTACATCAATGGGATATTCTTCTAATTCGATAGGGCTATTATACCCCCCTTTCAATGTTAAAGTATAAGTGTATACTTTGCTTGCTTCCCACTGGTGGACTGAAGGTAGTTGATATACTCTCGTTTCTCCATCAACTGTAATGGTAATACTTACTCCTTCAGCGGTATCAATTGGAAGCAATATAGCTTCTACAATAATGGGATCTTTATCATCATTGACAGTAAAATTCCCACCTGCTTGGTAATCTCCCTTCTCACCGATCGGAATAATAGTATTAGCTACTGCATTAAATTTGGCCTGTTTATAAATACCATTCCAGATGACAGATTCTACTTTACCATTGCCTGTATAATTATTCTTCTTAAGTACAACTCTAACTAAAGCGAGCGTATGTTTCATGGTAACTTCTGCATCAGCATTAGAGGTTCCAACGATCGTATTTCCATTTAAAAAATCAATTTGATCTTCGATGTTAATAGGAATATTATCGTGTGTTTTAACAGTTATATCATAGGGAAAATAGCAATACATATTCTTCATTGTAGATGAGAGCAAAATGTTTTTCCCGTTCCAAGCAGTGCCATTATAAGTAAACTTACTGTTAATACAAGTATCATTATAGAATATGCCGATTCCATCTCCTGGTTTAAATCCTGTAACTACTCCTCTGGTAGCTGCCTCAGTCAAATTTTCTATTGTTGGCAGTAATGTTAATTTGATGCCGGTTTCTGTTGGTGGTTCTGGTGAGACAGGACTATCTGGCGATTCAGAACAAGAGAAGAACATGCTGGCCAGCATTCCAAAAAGTAATAGCTTTTTCATTTCAGGTTTCATTTTAGTATTTACAAAAACGCAATTGTTTATAATATAAATATTTTATTTGTTTAGACTTTTATTTTTTTGTGATGGATATTTGGGGAAGGTAGGGTTGTGCCAACGTTTTGACACAACCTTCTTTGGTTTGATTTCAAGAAACTCCGAATTTCTCTTTGTCTCGTTCTACTCCCTCTTTGATATAATCATAGATCATATCTTGTTTATTTTTACCTGTATAGACTTTTAATAGACTTAGGTCTTGAAACATCTTTTTATCCATTCTAAAAGTAGTCGTGACATTACGTTCGGGTGCTACTTCTACATTTTCTGCGTCTGCCAGGTTCTTACCGACTGATTCAAGCTTACTTGTATCTACTTTTTTTCCCATAATTTATTTATTTAGTTAATTGAATGATTTCTTTCGTAAAGTCTTTATAGTTTTTGGCACCAGTTGACTCTGGTGCGTATTCAAATATTGTTTGTTGCATATTACTTGCTTCTGATAATGCAACATTCTTCCGGATTGTGCTATTAAAGATCTTGTTCTTGTTAACGTGTTTTGATAAAAGTTCCTCAATATCTCTTGTTTGACTTAGCCTGCTATCGTACAGAGTTTTTAGATAACCTAATATTTCTAGTTGGTTATTAATCTCTTTTTTTACGTCACTAAAGAAATTGGCAATTTCACTTGTTCCTAAAAAAGCGAATGGCTCAAGTTGTATAGGTATGATTAATTTGTCAGATGCTACTAAGGCATTAAGAGTTATCATACCTAAAGATGGAGGACAATCTATTAGAATGTAATCATATGCATGTTTTATAGGATCTAGTAACTTTTTGAGTTTACTTTCCCTACCTATACGTTGTAATAATAAAACAGCTTCTATATCTATGCTGCCGGCCGGACTATAATGTAGGTTTTCTATTTGATCATGTGCGTAGATCGGTATGTCTACTTTGCCGGCAAGTGCATCGAAGATATTGGACTCTGAATCATCATAACCCATGATAAAACTAGCATTTCTCTGTCGGTCGAGATCTATAAGTAGTACTCTTTTCCCTTCAATTGTCAATGCGTGTGCGACATTGACAGCGGTGGTGGTTTTTCCGACACCACCTTTGTTATTTACGAATGTAATAATCATCTTTAAGGCTGTTATATTGTTAATATTGGCACAAATATAAATATAATATTTTATCAACGCAAACAAAATAGAATTTATTTTTTTAAAAAGATAAAATATTAATAGTTTTAAATACTGTAATGACGAATTGTATATTGGCTAGACAATTCACAGGCTTAAATCATCAAATGATTCGTTGGAAATTTGCTTTTTTTGTGCAAGTTCCTTTTGCATTTTACTGATGGCAACATCAAAAAAGAATGCTACCATGGGATAGGTAGAACGCTCATCCCTGCACACTTTTAGCACATTAATATATTTCTCACGATCTTTATTTTCAATAATGATCATTGGATGTCCTAACTTTACTAATATAAAGTTGGACAGTAGGCGTCCTAAACGTCCATTTCCATCTCGAAAAGGATGTAAGAATATGAAGTGCCGGTGAAATTGAGCTGCAATTTCTATTGGATGAATTTTTTGCCTGGCAATAGCTCCTTCTGTCGCTTCTAGTAATTGAGGAATGCGTGAGATATTGATTTCATGGTCACCAAATATTGTGTCTCCTGCCCCCATATCGGTATCTGTATACTCACCAGGAATTGCACCTTTGTGCAGATAGCTAAGTGTATGCTCTGTTAATATACGGTGGGTTGTTTTTAATAACTCTTCTGTTAGTGGACTTTCTAATTGGGACATTAAAAATTCATATGCATTGAAATGATCCAGCATTTCAAAAGCATCTAATAGTCGCTTTCCCTGAGGGATCATGCCTAAGCCTTTTTCTTTGAGTGTTCTTGTTTCATCTACGGAAAAAGTATTTCCTTCTATTGCACAATTGTGGGCAGAAAACAGAATTTCATTATATTCTTTTAGATCCTGTAGCGTAAATCGGTCTATAATTCTCTTTTTGTACTCCTGCAAACAGGCTTCGTACAGTTCTATTTCTTTTTTGAACATCTTCTAATTACTTTTATAAAAAATAAATATTGTATTTTTGAACACAAATATAATTATATTATTTCTGCAACGCAAACATCTATAAGATTTTTTGTATGAAGTGTTGATATTAGAGGAAAGAATTACTAAAAAACTTGGCCAACATTGTGTACATTTGCAGACACATATCGTCTTAGATTATCGACAAACAATAAAGGGATGAACATCGAAACTATATTGGCAGAATTGGAACTGAAATTGCAAAGTATAGGTTTTACTGAGGGATCTTCAGCTATGCTTCTACAGTTAAATATAGGGGGACAGAATTATATACATTCTTGTGGAAATCTGAATATGCTAAATGCTTCATCAGCTAGACTTATTGATGGACATAGATATATATTTGTAGAATTTATGTATAATGAAATCTCGAATGCATCCTTGTCAACTAATACTAAGACTCTTCATAGAGATACAGCGCGACTGCTAAAAGAATATAATGAGTCACTTGCAATAAGAGAGATAACAACGGAATGTCTGTATGATTTGGAGTTCTTTATGCAAGCAAAAGGATTTGCAGTTAACACCATTGCTCGGCATATGAAGGTTCTGAAGAAGTATATAAACCTTGCTATTAAAAAAGGACTGTTATACCAATCCCCATTTATTGGATATACGATTAAGTCTCAGGAAACACATAAAGAAGCGCTCTCTGAGAAAGAATTAAAATTGTTTGAAGAATACGTTTCGGAACGTCCGGCCGATAAAGAGGTCTTATCAGCTTTCTTGTTTAGTTGTTATACAGGGCTAAGATATTCTGATATTTGTTGTTTTAGCAAGAGAAATATACAGGTTTTAAATAACAAAAAGTGGATTATCTTATGGATGAAGAAGACAGGGAATGAAGTCCGGATTCCACTCAGCACAGTATTTAATGGTAAAGGACTAGCTATAAGTAGGGAAATAAAACGTCCTAGAGGCCCATTATTTAAATTGAGAAATAATCAGCATACTAATAGAGTATTGAAAGCAATTGCTCAAAAGATCGGTATAAAGAGAAATATAACTTTTCACATGGCCAGACATACTTTTGCAACTCTACTTCTATATCGTGGCGTCTCAATTACTACTGTGCAAAAACTGTTGGGACATAGAAGCGTAAAAACAACTCAAATGTACAGTGCCGTTACAGATTTGACAATTGAAAGAGAACTCAGACGGAGTAATAGAGGTAACATTTGACACACTCCCATCTCTAAAAGAATGGGCTTTCTCGTACATTTAGTGTAAAAACAAAACCGGGAGGAACCCCGGTTTTGCTTAAATATCCTCTAATTGTCATTCTATTCCGGTATTACCTTCTATTACATAGTCGTAGCTGTCGTCAGAATCTTCTTGCGCTACAATTTGCCATTGAATACTAGTAATCGTAGAACCAGAGTCAATTCCTGGCAGATAGTCAACTTTCCATTCGCTTTGACCGGCTTTCAATACAAGAATCTGACCACTAATATCATCATAGTACGGATAAGTCTCAAAACGGTCACCTACTTCGACTTCATAATCTCCCTGAGACTTTACTCTAATCTCAAGATTTTTTGTGGTTGTATAAGTAGATGTGAAAGTGAAAATTGCCCCAGCATGACGCCAGCCACTCAGATACCCCCTTATGTAATTTGTGGACTTCTGTTTTTTGAATTTTGCGGTTAATGTTCTGTTAGAACTAACCAGCTTTCTTCTGCTTCTGGTCTTATTTCGGTTCGTATAGACGCTCGTACCGTCTGTCTTTTACCTCCGGAAAAGCTCACAGATGCTTATTTATCGAAGAAGCGTGCTCAACTCTCTCGTTGCACCGGTCATAGTTCCTTCTCTGATCTTTATTGATGTCTTTTTAGTGATTATATATTTAGTTAATTGAAGTTTTGCTTCCCCCATGTTTTTTCATGGGGGTTGCTTCATTTACTTTCATTTATTATGGATAAATATCGTTTTTTATTTCTTCTCCTTTTTTCATTTTTCAGTTTAAAGGGTTTTAGTCAGTTTTATTCAGCTCGTACTAACCTTATCGGTCTTGGTACTGGTAATCTCAATGTTGAGTTTGGTATGACTTTGAATAAGAAGTTCTCTATTCATCTTCCTGTGCAGTATAATCCTTTTATTTATAATAAGAGTAAGAATACTAAGTTTCAGAATCTAACAGTAATGCCTAGTGGGCGTTATTGGTTTCGTGAAAGTTTCATGGATCAGTTTATTGGCTTTTCTTTAGTTGGCAGCCGTTTTCATATCGGTAATTTATTTGATAACTATCGTTATGATGGATATGGTTTTGGTGCGGGTGTTTCTTTTGGTTGGACCTACCCCATGGCTTCCCGTTGGAATTTTGAGTGGGAAGTTGGTGTTGCCGGTCTTTGGACTTCTTACGACAAGTCTGTATGTAAAGCTTGTGGTTATACTTATGGTCGTGAACATAAGTGGTATCTCGTTCCACATAAGGTTGCCGTGAATCTTATCTATCTTTTTTAATAAACTTGTTTTCAGATGAAATCATTCAGAAACTTAATATTGACTTATAGCAGACGTGAATATTATGCCAATCTCTGGCGTCTGATTTGTCATTCCAGTTTGTCGAATACATTTACTGGAACTTGGAATGCGCATTCCACATGCCAATATCGGGTTGTTGATGGTAAGTTTGGTCTGATAGTTCCTTTGTGTAAGATAGGTCAAGGTGACAAGAACTATCAGTTTATGGTAGAGCGTCTTCCTTCTGTACAGTATGGTGAATTTAATCTTTTCTTCCTTGAAAACTGTGAATGTTGGTATGCTGTTTTCCATTCAAACTCTTATTATGCTTTTTATATAGATCAGCTCTTTTCACTGTTGAAGCGTATGGGTATTTATGAAGATCTATTACAGCCCTATACTTCTCAATTGGATAAGATAACAAATAAACGCGAATGGCTGATGAAGTTCTTACATTTTCTGGGTGATGCCGGTTTTTTCATCGACTTTTCTTCCTCTATTAAATATTGTAATTAATTCTTTTCTTATATGGATTCAATAATAAAACTTTTTTTTTGGCATGATTTAAATCATACTATTGTATGTGGTGACCATAATCTGAAGCAGTTTGATTGGGTATTATTGGCTTATTATGCTATGCCGGATAGTTTTTCACTTGATGGGCGTTTCAGTTTCCAACTTTCGGAAGAGATGTTCCAGAAAGCCAAAGAATGCCCTCTTTTGGTTGTCAATGATCTTCCTACAATGGAAACAAATACTGATTTTGAGAAAGTTCTTGAAGTATTATCATATAGGGTGGAACATCAGGGCAAAATACTTTTGGCCGGTAATCTTGAATACTTTCAATCATCGAAAGAGGCTATCATACAAAAGATTTATTCCTCTTCTTGCATCATTGACTTATCCCTTGGTGGAGCGACTGGAGAACAACGTGAGATGAAGCGGATCGACTTTACTCGGCCAATAACCATTGAAGGAGGAAAGGAAGAAATGACAGATTCTTGTTTCCTATTGGAAAAGCATATGGAGGCTTTTTTCTCTCGCCGGGATATAAGTGGTTTCCTTGAGAATACTTGCAATCTACAATCACTATGTAATGATGAAGAAGGATATCCTTTGCTTACCGGTTTTTGTAATATATCTACTGCATTCGTTTTCTTTAGTTCCATACACGTGACTTTGTTGGAGGCGCCTATCGTTCAAAAGTTGACCTCTTTTTTGAAGAAGCTTTATTTAGAGCAGCCTTCGGCTACTGTATACTTTCACTTTCCTTTAAAAAAATGAATGCAATGATAAAAAAGGACTGTACTATACACTGCTCTATCTATAACAGTGAGCTAAATGTTGAATCTTGGATGGTGAGTGAGATATGGAAAACAGTGCTTTCCATACCTGATTTTAAGGCTGGCTTTATAAGGTCAATCTCTGATATACAAACTGTACTTTCCGAAATGGATGTTATACTCTATTTGGATTTTGAGAAGAATACAGTTGAGAAAGTTGTGTTGGCGTCAGAATCCTTTTCTGAGGCTCCAGAAGTATCTGAGAAAGTATTATTTATCTATAATAAAGAGATAGCGTTACCTTATTGGAGTGAGTGGAAAAGAACTATTAAGAAGCTTGTTTATATCAATTCTCTGTATTCCTCTCTTCCAATTGTAATTCTACTTATCCTTATTAGCTGGTGTATGGAAAACTGTTTCCAAAATCTCTTGTACGGAGTGCTGTCTGTTTTAGCTCTTCAATTTATAATAATTAAATGGAGTATTCTGAGCTGTGCTTCTCTGAGTGACAATTTTGTTTTGAGAACTGCGTTTAGTGGTAAAAGACTTTTTTTGAATAGAAGAGAGGACCCTCAGAATTTCACAGATAAAATAATGTAACTTTCCAATGAGTATAAGAAGTAAATCCATATTTTTAACTACCATTTCCATATTGGTTTTTAGTTGCACCTCTCCCTTGGTTTCTGTTCTTGAGAAGGAAAATGAACGAGTGAAGTTGAGTCAAGTCTCTCGTAAAGAAACAAACGCGAGGCGGATGGATACCTCTCGTGTATACAGTGCCGAAACAGAAAAAATGCTTAAGGAAAAGTATACGACTTATGATAAGGACGAGGTGACAGGTGAGAATATAATGAATATATCACTTGCTGATGTTACCATAGTTGCAAAAAGTAGAAATATTCCTGAGCGTGCCGGTAAGATCAGTCTTGATTTTAAGGTGGAGGTGCCTGCCAGTTTAATCAATAATAAGTGGCAAATTCGGTTAACACCTTATGCGGACAAGAATGGGCGTATAATAGAGTTTGATAAGATATTACTTTCTGGTGCCCAGTTCATAAAGCAGCAGAGTAAGGGGTATCAGATGTATCAGAACTTTATAAATTCAATAATACCGGATAGTGCTTATATGCAGTATCTCTTTGATTCCAAAGGATATCAGAAGGCTCTTTTTGATATTGAAGAACAGTTTTATTATTCCTGGCAGAAAGACTTGCTGTCTCAACAGCGTTTTGTTGATTGGCGAAGTATCCGCAATAAACGTCATTTGTTGTTTAACGGACTGATGGAGCGTAATCGCTCCACTGTTAACCCTAAAAGTTGGAAAAAGGTCTTGCCTCAATATTGGTTGGAGCGTGATTTATCAGAAGCGCCAGGTCGTTGGAATAATTATCTTTCCCCGGAGTATAAGCTGGAACAGAAGACAATTACTGCTGAAGATTCAATCGAAATCTCCAAACGTTTCTTTGATTACAAGCGGATGATGGAGAACGAGCGTAAGAAAGCTCTTATAGATGATAAATATAAAGAGTATATCCGATTCCCCAGAGAAAGTTGCAAGCTGGATACAGTAATACAGGTTGGAGACAAATTCGAGTATTATTATTCCCAAAAGATTGATGCTGATGAAGCGATTAAGAAGATCAATGTGATGATTAATGGTGAGGTGATTGCACTGGATGAAAGTCGGTATAAACTTCCGCAAACCGATACCTTGACTTACTATATTTCCAGTATGGTCCAATTTTTAGACCGGTCTCCTAAATATAAACGGATTATTGTTTCTCGGCATGCCCAGACTAACATGACAGCTTACATAACTTATGGTGTTGGATCTACCAAGTTCATAGAATCAATAGGGAAAAATAAAGCTGAAATAGATCGTGTCTTGGAGACTTTGCATTCTCTAACTTATAGCGGTGAATTAGTTCTTGATAGCGTGAACATGATTGCCACTGCATCACCTGAAGGAGATAACTTCGCAAATAAAAAATTGTCCGGACTCAGAGCTAATGAGTTGAAACAGTATTTAATGAAGCGTACTGATGATACGGAAAGTCTGGCTCTATTTAAACCGTATGCCCTTGGAGAAGACTGGGACAAACTTACAGAGTTAATCCGTATGGATGCTAATATTCGCAATCGGTCGGAAATACTGGCCGCCATCTCTTCAACAGGGAGTAATGACCTAAAAGAAAGTTTGCTACGGAAGTATCCTGATTATCCTTATATCAGGAAAGAGCTATATCCTCAGTTGCGTGCTGTAAACTTCAAATTTCATCTTCATCGTAAGGAGATGATAAAAGATACTATTCATACTAGTGTGATAGATACGGCTTATATGGACGCTATAAAACTTCTGGAGAACCGGAAATACAGTGCAGCTCTAGCTACATTGGATGAATATAGGGATTATAATACCGGGGTTTGTCTAATGAGCCTTGGCTATGATCAACGGGCCATTGAGGTTCTACAGGGCCTTCCGCAGAATGACAACACGTATTACCTCTTGGCTATTCTCTATGTTCGTGAGAAACGCATAAAAGAGGCCGTTGAAGCTTTTGAGAAGGCTTGTCAGCTTGAACCTAGCAAATGGTATCGTGGGCAACTTGATCCAGAAATCAATCAAATAATAACAGATTTTAAATTAAATTTTGAACAATGAAAGTAAAAACTATCATGTTAGCTTCATGTTTGCTACTGCTACTGGGAGCCTGTAATATGTTCCAGGAAGATTGTGGTATGAAAGGCTATTTGAGAGCTTATGTTTCTGATAATGTAGCTCCTCCAACAACGGAGGATATACAGGTTCGGTATTACGATTACTATTCAGGAGCAGAGTATACAGAGAAGCTTGGAGAACCTGACTATTTTGAGGTCAATAATCAGTTCCTAAGCCGAATCGCTACCGGTGAATATAAGTTTTTGGCCTATAGCTTATTTAATAACAAGGTGAGAAATGCGGAGGAGCTTTCTGCTATTGAAATCTATGCCGATACGGTAAATTCCGTAAAATATGGTATCCCCATAATAGCTAATTCCCAGAAGTTGGTGTATACTGATTCTAGCGAAGGAAGTATCCTTCCGGAAGATACTCTTAAAAGGGTATTTAATTTACGTCCTTTGGTCCAGAAGATTGTCATCAACATCACTCTGAAAGGATTATCACAAACACATCAGATCACCTCTCTTGAGGCCATGTTGTCCGGGGTTATTACAGGGCGTAAAATATATACTAATCAGCCCATAGCAGATTATGCGGGGCTTGTATTCCCTTTTTCTCCGACTGAGGTTGATAATAGGTTTACCTCTAATGCTTTTGTTTTCGGGGTTTCTAACGCCATTCCTAATATTTTAAAAATAGAGTGTTTGGGTGAAACTTTTAAACAGTATTCTCAGGTCGATTTGTCTTCTGTTCTTAAAGACTTTACAGTTGACGGTATGGTGATCGATTTGGTCGTTGAGATCGGAGAAAATATGCTATTTGATAATATTTATATTGAGAAATGGCAAGATATGGAACAGAATGATATAAACTTTAATAAATAACGAATCATGAATATGAAAAAATTATCTACTGCATTTTTATGCTTATTTACTGTTATGGTTTCCTCTTGTACATCTAGTGAAGAGATAAATGATTTGCCTAGCCTGTCCATAAATGCTTATATTGGAGGTCCTCAGAGTCGTGCTGAAAAGGCAGACTGGGAGGAAAATGATGCTATTGGCGTTTTTGTCTGTAATGGTACTATTGATAAACCTTACCTTGGGAATGTGGATCGCTATACCAATGTAGCTTTCCGTCATAATGGGAAAGGTTTTATTGCTCAGAACATCTATTTAGATGAGAACCAGGCCGAAGTCTTTGCTTACTATCCTTATTCGGGTACCAGCAACAATGGAATGGCTGTGCCTGTCGAGTCAAATACTCAGACTGACTATTTGTATGGGCATGCAGAAACCCCAGCTTCTATTACACAGAAGAATGTGAATATAGAGATGAAGCATGCGCTCAGTCAAGTGGTATTTAAGATCCGGAAATCGGCAAGTTATAATGAAGGACCAGGATTGATATCTGCACTGAAAATTGAGAATAATGATGCTGACAATGTGTTTAAAACAACAGGTACTATTGACTTAAGTACGGGACAAATTACTGGAACTTCTACCGATGGGGTATTGGCTCTTATGCCCGGTAAGCAGTTGTTGTTAACGGATACGTACCAGACAGTGAGCAGTATTTGTTTGCCAGTGGGTGCAACTGTCGGGAAGAATATAAGAGCAGTGTTTACAATTGATGATCGCCAATTTCGTTATGAATTTCCTGTTGGTACAACTTGGAAACCGGCTTTTAGGAATATTTATACTCTTACCGTTGAGAATAGTGGCTTGGAGATCGGTGGTGGCGGTACAGGCGATGGCGATGGTGGCAACGATGACGGTATAACCATTGAACCGTGGGGGGCTAATTCAGATAGTGACATTTCTTTAGTGCCAATCCTTTAATAAGACTTATGAGATATTTTATACTAACAATGCTTAGTGTTCTTCTTCTCTCGTGCAATAGAGATGAGGAAGATGCCAAACAAGGCCCTAAAGAAGTAATATTCTATCAAGAACAGACCCAGACGAGAGCGAATGAAGTTCTTGATTTTGAAGATGGGGATGCAATCGGTATCTATGTATTGGATAAATCTTCTAACGCTACACTACAGCCTGTTGGTAACTATGCGGACAATAAGAAATATGTCTTTAATAGTACCAAAAAAGCTTTTGTCGCTGCGGATTTAGACAATCTGATATTCAATTCTCCTGACAGGAGGTTGGAGTTCTATGTGTACTATCCTTGGTACAATCAAATTACTGATGCTACCGCTTTATTGCATGTTGTTAAGGGGACTGGCAGGGAGGATGATTTTCTGTATGCCGTAAATAGCGATATGGATGGATCGCAATACATTCCTCTGTCTTTTAGGCATTTGCTTTCAAAGGTTAATGTGAAATATACCGCAACGGAGAATAGAGAAAACGCTCAAATATCGGTCCATACCTATACAGATACAAAAATAAATCTTGCTATGGGGGAGGTTACAACGATATCCAATAAACGGGTGGATCTTCCTCTTGAGAAAGTTTCTCTTCCTGACCAGCTCTGCTTTAAAGGGGTAGTAGTGCCACAAACTTGGAAAGCGGATGAAAAGTTTAGTACATTGACTTATACTGGTGGAACCTCCCATCCATTTTCTTTTGCAGAAGAAAGAACCTTTGCTTCAGGAGAAGAAAATGAAGTTTATTTTATGCCTAAAATGCCGGCTTATGATTTTACTGTAAGTCCGACTACATTATCTGTGCCTGCATTGGATAAGTCGGCTTATCCGTTTGTGGTCACCTCTCAAAAGAGTGACGCTATAAATGGAGTGAAATTACCTAATACAACAGTGGATATAGCCTATGATTTGACAAGTAAACCTGATTGGGCAACGGTGGCCAATGGGAATATTGTTTTTTCGGAGAATCGTGTAACCACTCCTCGTACTGGTACGATTACATTTACGCAAACAGAGTCTAACTTAACAACTTCTATTGATGTTCAGCAGGCCGCAGGTGTAATAACAAACAATTATACATTTGCTCTGAATGATGGCTCTGCAGAAGCATCATGGACTGGTGTTGCAGCTAAGGGAGCTACTAATACCTATACGATCGTTTCTATTAAAGATATTATAGTGAACGGGGTTAAGGATAAAAGTGAGAATATGTCCTATACTGCTTCAAGCAGTGTTGATTGGATTACGGTCAGTGGATCTACCGTTTCTGTATCGGAAAATCGTATTGCATCAGCTCGTGCGGGTACGGTTACGTTTACTCAGGCAGAATCCGGCAAGAAGATTACGGTGACTGTCCAACAGGTTGCAGGTGTAATAACTAATGATTATAAATTTACGTTGAGTGATGGTTCTACAAGTACTTCTTGGACCAGTATTGGAGCAGGTGCTACCTCTAAGAATTTTGCGATCGTATCTAATAAAGATGTTATAATCAATGATACGAAAGATCGTACAGAGAACGTAAGCTATAGTGCTTCAAGCAGTGCCGGTTGGATTACGGTCAGTGGATCTACCATTTCTGTATCGGAGAATCGTGGAGCAGCTCGTTCGGGTACAGTTACGTTTACCCAGGCAGAATCCGGTAAAAAGATCACTGTAACTGTTCAACAGGTTGCAGGTGTTGTGAGCTATAATTATAAGTTCACATTGAATGACGGTTCTGCAAGTGCTTCGTGGAGTGGTGTTTCCGCAAGTGGTTCTTCCAAAGGTTATTCAATCGTTTCTAATAAAGATGTCTTGATCAATGGTACAAAGGATCGTACTGAGAACGTAAGTTATAGTGCTTCAAGCAGTGCCGGTTGGATTACGGTCAGTGGATCTACTATTTCCGTTTCGGAGAATCGTGGTGCAGCTCGTTCGGGTACTGTCACCTTTACTCAGGCAGAATCCGGTAAGAAAATTACGGTGACCGTTCAACAATCAGCAGGCGTGATAAGCAGTAACTACACCTTCTCTTTGAGTGATGGTTCTACAAGTGCCTCGTGGACCAGTATTTCTTCTTCCGGTGATTCTAAGAGTTACTCTATAAATTCTAGTAAAGATATTCTTATCAATGGTGTTAAGGATCGTACGGAAAGCGTAGGTTATAGTGCATCAAGCAATGTGTCATGGATTACAATAAGTGGATCTACAGTTACCGTTCAGGAGAATATGAGTACTACGCCTAGAGGGGGTGTGGTGACTTTTACTCAGAATGAATCAGGTAAAACAATAAAAATAACATTACTGCAACTCAAGAAAAGTTCAGTAGATATCGAATAAAAAGATGAATAAAATAGTAAATGTTTTTTTATTTTCCCTATGTTACTTTTTTGTATCTTGTGGGAATAGTGATGAACCGATGGCAGAGTCTTCTGCTATGCACATAGCTTCTTGCTATGTAGTTAATAACAATACCCTTTCGGAGAATTTATCTTCTCCGATCGGGTTATATATAACTACGGTTGATAATAAACCTTATGGAGATTCTTATAGGAATTATGCAAGCCTTGTCCATGGAAATTGGATGATGAATACTCCTGTATATGTAGAGAGTAGGGGATTAGTCTATTCCTACTATCCCTATTCAGAATCGGACACTTCTCCTATTGTGTCTTTGGATTTGGCAAATCAGGTGGATCTTCTTTACGTGAAGAAGCCTATTGAGGTTAGTTCTGGATCGGCTTCATTGTCTATACAATTGTCCCATGCACTTAGCCAGATTGTAGTTTCTGTGGAAGGAGAAGAAATATCTTCTTTGTCATTAACTTCTTCACCCGTGAAGGGAAGTTTTAATATTTGTACCGGTGCATTCGAAGACTTATCCATGGGTGAAATAACCTCTTATTCGAATGAGATGCTAATAGTCCCCCACTTGTGTAACCAGGCTGATTTAAGAATCAGTTTGAAAGGAGGGCGGGAGTATACTTATGCAATATCCAATATGGATTATGTGCAAGGAGAGAGCTATACCTATAAGTTTAAACTAAATGAGGACCGTGAACAGCTACAAATCACTTCGGTGGGTGTTGAGGATTGGGTTCCAGGTTCTATTCATGAAGATTATTTAAGATAGTAAGATATGAAAAAATTTATATTAGTAGGAGCATTCAGTTGCTTGACAAATTTGAGCTTATTTGCTCAAGGTCTTCAGTCGCGTACAGAAATTAATTCAATGCTAAACTCTTGGTTGGTTCCTGTCTTGGGATTAGGACTATTTATAGGATTTGCAGGGCTTGTTTGGCATAATATCGATGGTATACGTGGTAAGAATGGAGCATCCAAACAAGATGCTTGGACCGCTGTTGGTGAAGGAATGATCTTTGTTATCCTTGGGATAGCTGCGATTGGGTATGTTGCTAATAAAGTTGCCACGATGAACTTTAGTATTTAATAGTACCATGGAGCGATGTAAAGTATATAAAGGTTTGGATTCACCATGTAGAATCAAAGGACTTCTGACCCGTTTCTTTTATGTAATGTTTATCATGCGTATCATGAGTGTAGGAGCATTTATCATGTTTCTTATTGAGCTTATGGAGACAGGAGATATGGGCTCTTTTGTAATAAGTGTAGCTATTTTAGTGGGAATCTTGGCCGTGTGCCAACGGATTTTCTATCGTCGTTCCAATATTCCCAAGGTTAAAATGAATAAAGCTATTTATACGATAACCAATAGAGAACTATATAAGGTAATCAATAACAAAAAAAAGACGCTTAATGGATAACTCTTTTTTTTACCCTATACATGATATAATCTTGGATACTTCCGGCCGTGGGGTGATTGTCGGAAAAAATGGTAGCTTGACTTATGTGGTCAAGCTCCATTTACCGGAAGTTTATTCGTTATATAAGACTGAACTTGAGGTGAGGCATTCTGCATTTACGACAGCGTTTTCAAAAATGCCGGATAATAGCTATGTACATAAGCAAGATGTTTTTCTGGCAAGAGAGTATCAAGCTTCCGATGCGGCTACTTCATATTTGGGAAAGGCGGATCAGGAACATTTTGCAGGGCGGAAATACTTTTCTCATACTTGTATGATCGGATTTACTCTAGCAAATTTGAATTCTCTTTCTGCTGCTTATGAAAAGAATATTTTCTCTTTTAAGGAAAATTTACGCAAAGAAGACTGCGATAGATTGGAGGATTTTCTCACTTCTGTCGAATTTGCAATTAATCACATTTCTTCTTTGCGTAATACCCGTGTTTCCTTTTTATCAGCGAGTGAATTACAGGAGTACTTGTTTGCTTCTGCTAATTTTTATGAAACAAAAGGTGTTAAGGATATAAACTTTGCAGATGAGATAATAGCAGGGAAAACTAGAGCAAGGGTATTCTCCATAACGGATTCGGAATATTTGCCTGATGAATGTCCGGTTTATGAAAAGGACTATACAGTGTCTCAGGAACAGTCTGAACTATATATGTCTTTTGCAGAAAACTTAGGCGGTATCCATCTGTATCATGACCATGTCTATAATCAGATCTTTTATTTTTATTCAGATAAAAAACTGAAGGATTCATTACGGAAGACTCTTGAAACACATATCCAAAATCGGGGATGGGATAAAGTCAACTTTCCTGCGAAAATAGAGAAAATGGAGGAATTGGTAAAGAATATCAAGGATCATAATGAGGTCTTGTGTTATGCACATTTTTCAATTTTGATTTGGGACAATGATGCAAGGGTTCTGGATAAGGTCGAAAAGCAGCTTCGTTCTGCATTTGATATACACTCAATAAACTATTATATGCCTTCATTTGGAAATTTGGCAAATATTTACGGAGGAGGAATATTGGGTTGTACCGCTTCGTTGGAACGTTGTTATATGTTCCAGACATCTTTATCGCTGGCTGTCACATTTTTATCTCATTATACGATCTTTAGGGATGATCCTGAAGGTTTGTTATTCAATGATCGGCTTTATCAGATTCCTTTGCGAAAAGATATTTGGGATGCAAAAAGTAAACGTATAAAAGCACGTAATGCGATTGTGATAGCACCTACGGGAGCCGGTAAGTCTTTTACGACTAATAATATTGTGCAACAGCTTCTTGACCAAGAATATACTATTGTTGCCGTTGAGTTTGGAAACAGTTTCAAACAACTGTGTTACCTGTATCCTGAAATATCTATTCATGTAGAATATGATGAAAAACAACCATTGGGTATTAATGCATTTGATTTAGATGATCAGCCAGTATCACCGGAGAAAATTGAAACATTGGTATCTCTTTGTCTCAGGTTGTGGCGCCAAACATCCGTTGATGTAAACCAAACAGTCGCTTTGCGAAAGTTTATAACTCAATATTATAGGACTGAGGCAGAAGGGCACTCTTTTCAAGGGTTTTACAAATTCTTAAAGAATAATTTCACGGAACTTTGTAAAGAGAATGAGGTTAATCCCGATTTCTTTAAAATGGATTCGTTTCTACATGTTTGCAGTGAATTTATGCCAGGTGGAGCTTATGCGAATCTTTGTGAAAGCGTAGGAGTGGCCAGTCATTTAAGCGAAAAGCGTTTTATTCATTTTGAATTGACCAAGGTCAAGAGTTCCCCTTTTGTATCATCTGTGGTAATGAGTCTGTTGTTTGATGTAATCAATAATAAAATACTGTCTGATCCTTCTAAAAAAGGATATATCATTTTTGATGAGTATGCTGAAACGGCTCAAATGAAATCCCTAAATCCACTTGATATCAATATCCATCAGGCTGTGGCCACTTTCTATCAAAAGATACGAAAAGAAAACGGTGCGGTAATGACTATCATACAGTCACCTGTACAATTGCCCGATAACGAGTTTACGAAAGGGATTATTAGTAATACCCAATTATTGTATGTTCTGGAAGGTACTGATGTTGTATATGACGCTGTTGTAGATACATTTAAAATAAAGAATGAATCACAGGTAAATCAAATGAAGTCTATTCAGAATAATTACAGTTGTAGCCGTCCCTATTCCGAATGTTGGATAAGGTTTGGGCAGAATTATGCTATAACCGTACGGATAGAGGCATCTCAACGTAAATATTTGGCTTTTCAAACACAGGGTGAGATTAGAGCTGCATTGGATAAGCAGTATGCCTCTAATGGACATGATATGAAATTAGCTATTGAAGAATATATTAAAAACTTGAAATCATGAAGAAGTATATTTTTTCCCTATTGTTTTTCTTTGTTTGTATGTCTCATTTACAGGCTCAGATACCTGTAACTGATGTTGCTGTTAATACAAACATGACTCTGAATCAAATAGAGAATGCTGCGACCCTTGGTAGTCAGCTTGCTGAACTTACCTCACAAAGTCAGGTTCTATTTACGACCTTAAAATATGTTCAGGAGGTTTCATCTGCCGTTCGTGATGTAGCATATGCTAAAGATCTTATAGAACGTCAACAATATATTTTAAACCGTTGTAAACGTTTGGCAAAGGATGGGGAGAAACTGAGTGCTAATAAAATGAGATCTCTTTCAAACTGCCTGTCAAGTTTATTAACGACTAACTCTTCTTTGGTGTCTCTGTTGAACTCTTCATTGACTACCCGTTTTAAAATGAATGATTCAGAGAGACTACAATCATTGATGGGAGTAAAAGAGGAGCAGTTGAAGATTGTAGAAAATTTGAATAAAGTTGATCTAATTCTTTCTACTTCGCAATCAACAAAAGAACTTATTGAATTAAAATTTTTGAAATAATGGGGACCATAAAAGCTATTGAGGACGCTTATACTCAAACGAAAAGTTATATTGTTTATGATTCTTTTCAGACAATAATGATTGCTCTGGTTCTCTTTCTCCTTTTTACAAAGCTATGGGAAGAGTATCAGAAAAACATTGGATCTGGTAAGAGGTTTGATATTGCTGCTTATTGGGGGCAAATGAGAATTTATGTATTGGCATGTTTTATTGCATCTTCTTCGGGATTGGTTTTTAGCTTGACGGAATCCGTGTGTGCGGATTTGCAGGATGCTTTGGTTACTGGAATTAATGGTGATTCTTCTGAAGCTGTTAACTCTTTAACTCAGTTGGTAAACAAGCAAGAGGAACGGGTGAGTAGTCAGATGATTTTAGGTATATCGTTTGATGAAATTGGACCTTTGTCTTTTATTTATAAGGCTCTCTCCGGTTTATTATTAGGACTTGGTATTTTTTTATTTAAATATACATATACTTTTTTTATTTTAGGTCGTTATATGTATTTAATGATGCTTGAGTTAGTAGCTCCCATTGCGATAGTTCTGATCATACATGATAGTACTCGTAGTTATTTTTATTCATGGTTGAAGAATATGATTATATGCTATCTGTTGATTCCCCTCTTTTTATTGGCCGACAAGTTTTCTAACGAGGTTGCTTTAGCCTTGGTGTCCGGACAAGAGATGGCCGGTTCAGTTAGCGTAGTTGTTATTGTCTTAGTCGCTGTCTGGATTAAGTTTAAGTTATTTTCTGTTGTGCGCTCTAAGAGTAGCCAATTATTTTGATTGCTATGAAGTTTAAATTAAAGGATAAAGCACTAGCTCATCTCACTGTTCTGAGGAAAGGTACCATCGATTTTTATCTCTCCATTTTGCAGAATTTATATAGTGCTTTTCAAGTTGGGAATATCCCTATAAGAGTGAGATTGCTCCTAGGGGGCTTGGCCTTGTTGATCAGTTTTTTAATAACATTGTTGAAACATGCTATAAATTAGTGTATTATGGAATTAAATAGAGAGGAGTTTTTGAAAGGATTTACGGTTTATACCGATGGTAAGAAGAAACAGGCACTTTACTTGAAGCTGTTTTTTTTGTCTTTAACTTTTATAGTATTGGCTGTTCTGTATTATGCCTATTCTATTGTTGATACAGCAATGGATAAAGTTATTGTGGTTAATACTGGAGGAGAGATGTTGCCTGTGGAATCTTCGGAGCAGGAGACTTTGTATCGAGAGCTTTTGAAAACACATTGTTATTCGGTGAGTTACTACGTAAACAGTTTTGATGTGAATAATATCCGTTCAAATCAGGCCCGTGCCGCATTTCTTGTCAATCAAACAGATCTTAATTCCATCTTTGGTAAGTATCAGTATGATAAATCTTATTCTGACGCAATAAATAAAGGAGTTGTTTATCGGTGCTATTTTGATAAGTTGGAGCAGTTAGAAGTGATTGGAAACGGTAGTGAATATCAAGTTGTTTTCAGTTCTACATTAAGTATTACTGATAACCAATCAGTTCTGCGTTTTAAGGTTTTGTCTACTGGAAAAGCAATTAGAGTAAAGCCTCGTTACCCAGAGAATCCAACAGGCTTTTATTTTACGAGTTATACTCAAGAGTATTATCCAATAAATGAGGAATAACCCCATGATGAATAGTAAAAAAAGATTTTATTTTATGGCCGCAGCATTATTTGTGGCCGGAGTTTTGATATTACTGACTATTATGGACTCCCCTGCTCCCGATATGAAGAAACAAGAAGTGGTGTTGCGGGCCGATACCAAAGATATTACTATAGATGATATGATGAAGAATCTGGATGGCAAGAAGATTTCTTCAACCTCAGAGCAACTGCCACTGCGTGAAAACGTTTCTCAGGAATACTCGGATGTATATGTTGATGACCCTGAAAAGATAGCTAAAGTACAAGAGTTGATTCGCGCAAATGAAGTAGGCATATCTTCGGGTATAGAGGATATGGAGCGTGAACGCTCCGGAAAAGGGACTGCTGATAGGGTTACGGAGAAAATGTCTGTGCGTTCCGAGGAGGTAAGAACTACTGTTCCGTTAACTCAGAGTGATACTTCCAAGGAGCAAGAAGCAGATGGCATAGAGAAGGATACAATTGAGCCAAAATCGCTCATTCCGGAAAAGCCTTCACCTTTCAATAGCATATCTTTAGTTCATTCTAAGCATAAGAATGTAATTAAAGCTTATGTTTACTCGGAACAAACTGTAGAAGAGGGAAATACTCTTGAACTCCGTTTAGGTGAAGAAGCCGTTAGTGATAATGGTATCCTGATTCCTAAAAACTCACCTGTCTTTGGTGAAGTGACAAGAGTCGATGGTAAACGTGTGATTGTCAAGATAGATAATATCAATTACCAGGATAATATTTTGCCATTTAAAAAGGTCGTTTATTCTAAAGACGCTTTACCTGGAATTTATGTTCCGGATAATCCAAAAGCAGAAGTTACCAAAGATGTTTTGGGAGGTGCTTTAGATGGCCTTCCTAGTAATGTGCCCGGTTTGGAGGCGGCATCCAGAGTTGCCGGAGTGGTTGCGACTACAGCTGCCGCTGCGGGAAAGCAAGCTATGTCCAAGAATGTAAGAAAGGTACGGGTAACTATTAAAACTAATTATGAAATTTTTTTAAGACCAGAACAAAAATAAAAACATGCCATGAAAAGAATCGTAATTTCATTAATGACTATCTTGATAGTCTCTGGTTTGAGATCACAGACTATTCAAGAAATTCGTTCGTCATCATTCTCTGTTTCTGCATATAAGACATTTCACCTGATTTTTACCAATGAAGTAAAGTATTTTTCCATTGGTGATGAAAATGTTGCCGGTGAGAAGATAGAGGCATATCCGAATGCAATACGTCTAAAATCGACAGTGCCTACATTTGAAGGAATAACAAATATGAGTGTTGTCACAGCTGATGGGCAATATTACAGTTACAATATTTCTTTTACTAAAGACTTATTAGAAAGTTATCTAATAGTAGGGAAAGAATATCAGAGACCTCCTAGGATATCAGTCAGTGACAGCCAGCAAACACATTTGATTTTTCCCGAAAAGATTATTTATGTTGATTATGGAACCACGGATGTTGAAGTGGTAAAAGCTTCCGGAGTAGATAATATTGTAGCAGTACGTGCTGCAGGAAACTTTACTCATTCTACCAATATTAGTGTTGTTACGGCTTCTGAGAAATTTTATACTTTTGATTTATCCTATTCGTCACAGCCAAGTCATGTATCATTCGTTGTAGATCCAGGTGCTAATGCAGCTAGTCGAAGAGTAGCGCTTCTTGATAATAAGGAATTGAACAGTGTGCAACGTGAAAATCTCAGGAAGGAGATCAATTCCCGTATACAGTCTTTGCCTAAGCTTTACAAGGACTATGCAGGGATGCGTTTTACCATTACGAATATTTTTATTGATAAGGATATCCTGTTCTTTAAATTTCGCCTAACGAATTACAGTAATATTGATTATGTACCAGATTTTGTGCGTTTTTATATCCAGGATGCCAAGAAACGCAAGAAAACGGCAATCCAGCAGATAGATCAGAAACCTTTGTTTTTCTTTGATCTTCCAGAAAGGATTCCTGCCCATGATAGTAAGACATTTACGGTAGCTCTTAATAAATTTACAATACCAGATAAGAAAGTTTTGATAATTGAAGTACAAGAATTAGGAGGGGGACGTCATTTTAAGTACAAACTTAAAAATGCACCTATCATCAGTGCAGAGATTCTGAATCCAGGGACACGTGAAAACAGAGTAGTACCTAAACAAATATTTTATTGATATGCTGAAGGCATGGTCCTTAGTTTTGTGTGTAATGGCTTCTCTTCCCTATTCTTTATTGGAGGAGTTGGCCATAAAATCCAAATCGCTTTATCCTGTGATGGAAGTCGTGGATTTATATCATAGAGCGAATATGTTAGATAAGATACCTTTGCACTGCCCTATTAAAGATAAAAGACGTATTTCGTCTGGATATGGTCGTCGGAAGGACCCATTTACAGGAAAATATAAATTTCATTCAGGAATAGATTATGCTTGTGATTTGGCGACAACTGTACACGCTGCTGCTAGTGGGGAGATCATTTTCGCAGGTTATCGAGGAGGATACGGTAAGTGCATTGAGGTTAAGCATAAATACGGATTTACTACAATCTATGGTCATTTATCAGAGTATTATATAAAAAGAGGAATGTATGTGAGAATGGGACAGATTATTGGCTTTGTTGGCACAACTGGTCGTAGTACTGGTTATCATCTTCATTATGAAGTGAGGAAAAATAATAGAGTGATTGAACCTTTATTTGTTAGTTATGGAGCAAAACGATAGATTGTACGAAGAGAGAGATAATTTTATGTTGAGTTGTATTGTTGATTATGGATTTATGGCTATGCCTCAGGATTATGTATTTCTGAAGAAATACTCGTTATTGAATATCTATTTTCAGATAATAGCTAATTCGACAGCGGGCAGAGCAATTCAACACTTAGAAGAAGCGGCAAAGTCACAAGCCTCACTTCAGATCAATACGACTTGTAATTTTGATGTGCTGCATCAATTTTATGTAGAAAATGGCCGAAAAGCAACTCAAACCTTATTTGGTTCTAACAAGATATATTGGAAACGTTTTCTGAAGACACTAAAGAAGACAGCAGATGAAAACACTAGATAAAATCCATAAAATAATTCAATTGCATAGGTTAATACAATCAGGGAGAACAGGGTCCTCTAAGAAACTTTCTGTTTGCCTGAATTTGTCTCAGCGCACTGTGCAACTATATTTGGATGAACTGAGGGATTTAGGTGCAGAGATTTCATACGATCAAATAGGATGTACTTATTACTATAAAAATCGATTTGATATAGAATTTCACGTATCCATTGTAGTAGAAGAAAAAAATAAATAAAAACGAAAGGTTTTTTCGCCTATTTACTTTTATATTTGTAAATCATTATAATAATTAATTAATTATGAAAAAGTTATTTTTATTCTATGTGTTATTTGCACTGGTTTTTGTTACGGGATGTAGCAGAGACGAATTTGAGCAGGAAATAGTTAAGCCTGTTATTCCTGAAGGTAAAGCTAATATTACTATTGCAGGCGATGGTATGGTTGGCACTAGAAGTTCAAACGGAAAGGTTGAATTTACAGGTGGCTATGCCACCGGAGCAGGGTTATATGATGGAAAAGCTACTGCTACGGTTTCTGCAGTGCCCTACTCTGGTTATCAACTGGTTAGTTTTACAGGAGGACCTGTTGGTGGAAATACAAATCAATTTTCAGGATCTGATAAATATAGTTTTGGTGTTGAATCACAAGACTGGAAGTTTAATGTATCCTTTAAAAAAGAGTATTCAATCACCCTTATAGCAGAAAGCGGAGGACAAGTCACTGGAGGTGGTGTAAAGGTTGAGGGCGATGTGTGTACAGTTACAGCCAGTCCTTTCATGGGAAATCAATTCGATGGATGGTACGAGGGAGGTAGTCTTGTGAGTTCATCTGACAGATATTCATTCACGGTTAGTTCTAACAGAACATTCCAATCTTGATTTTTCTATTTTTTCAAATCCCATAAATGTTGTTTATATTTAAAGTTTTTAACTCGATTGTGATGTTTAAATATTTATTTTTTGCAAATATAAATATAAAGTTTGAAACTCTAAAAAAAACTTCAATTGATTATGATTTATTAACGAAGAAAAAAAGGATGTAGTTAATGTTGTTTTACTCCACTATCTGCTATTAGGGCACTCCCCTATCGGGTCAGGCTATCCATTGCAAGTCCTCGCAAGCTCCGGGCTTTCCATTCCTATCCTTAGTGCAAAATATAGTAGGGAAATAAAATTATAGTCTTAAATAGAAAGGTGAATATTGTAAATGTTATAATTTTAAATATTTTAAAATGTAAGAAATAAAATAGTTTGAAATATTTGTATTTTGCATTGATTATTAGTATCTTTGTGTATCGAAATAAAGATAGTATTCATTTGGAACTGGTTTAGCTGCCAGGATAAACTAATAGCAAAAAGAGATATGGAAAGTATAGCAGTTATTAATGAGATTTATAGAACGATTATAGCAGCGGGAGTAATTCCTCTCAGTTGGGGAATAACCTCTTGTGAGGCTACTTGGTATAGAGGGATGCCTACTCTAAAATTCTCTACCAATGGATTCATACATAAAGGTGATGTGGCGGTTTGTCTTAATAGAGGAACAGATTTATATGATATTTTTCTTTTTGGCAAGAATGGCCATGTTACTTCCATGGAGGGGATCGGATGTGAGGAGTTAGTAAGTGCTTTGGATTCAGCGATTGAAACTGATGATTCCACCTCTAAAGAGTATGGAATTAAAGTGCGTAAATTCCTATTTGAAACATTAAAAGAATTATAGAATAATCAGGAGGGGACTCTCCCCTCCTATTTCCGTTTAAATCGTATGGATAAGAAAGTGAAATTTACTTTGAGGTTAACAGAAGAAGACCTTGAAATAATAGAAAGTATTAAAGGTGATATTGGCGAAGTAACAACAGCAAGTGCAATTAGATATATCATTCGTAATTATGCGAGTTTGCAAATACGCTTTCATCGATTGATCCGACAGGGTAAAGAGAATGAATCTAAATTTAAATTCGCATGTGATTTATTGGACGCAATTGAAAACTTAAAAAAATATAGGGAAAAAGAATAAACTGTATTACATTTGTTTTATTTTCTAATATTTCAGAAGTATACAAAACAAATAGTTTGAAATATTTGTATTTTACATTGATTATTAGTATCTTTGTATATCGAAATAAAGATAATACTCATTTAGAACTGGTTTAGCTGCCAGAATAAACTAATAGCAAAAAGAGATATGGTAAAAGTTAAAAAACAAAATGCTGTGGTGGAAAATTCTTTTTCTTTGGTGGGAATTTCATTAATTGACCGGAGTGAATATAATCCACGGACGAATTTTAATGAAGAGGAATTACAGGAATTATCGAGAAGTATTAAAGAAAAGGGAGTTATTCAACCGATTGTTGTTCGCCCAAAGAGCAATTGTGATGGACGTTATGAAGTTGTTTGCGGAGAAGCTAGAGTTATGCCGAGTGCATTATCGCGATATATTAAACTTTAATGATTCTCAAAAGAAAATGATTGCAAGGACATACATTATTCATCATTTAAAGAAAATGTATCTTGCTACTAATGATGTGATGGAAAGTAACCCATTGAGAGATTTTATGCTTGAGCATGCAGCTGGTGCTGTAGAAGAAATTGATAATAGACTGCTTGAAATATATAGAAAGAGAAATGAACGTCTGGAAGAAAGGATATTAGCTTTAAAAGAAAAGGAGGTGTAAATTAGGAACGGATTGGGTAGGGACTCTCCTACTCAATCTGTTTTTAAAAGAAATAGTATAATATTTTATTTGTTAATAATTGTATTATTTAAAATGTTTATTGTTCTGCTATTGGAGAATATAAAAAAAAATATTTTTAATAATGAAAATATTCTTATCTTTGCAGTAATACTGGTTAGGTCACCAGATTAAATAAGGACTATGACTAAAAATAGGTAAAATAGTCTTTTCCCTATTCTTTAATCCCATACAATACGATTATGAAATTATATCTCAATAAAATCAAAGGAAGAGGTAGCTTTCGATAAAGCTACCTAGTGGTTAATAGAACGTTTCTAACTAATGGAAAATTGTGAAATATTCCATTGGTGGTGTATAGGCATGTTGTGAAACGTGCCTATATGTTTATTCGTGAATTTTTCGTATCTTTACACCATGATTGCATACAAATATAAGCTATATCGAACCGATAAGACGAAACATCTGGATAAGATGCTTCAAGAGGCTTGCTTTGTCTGGAATCATGCACTCGCACTTCAGAAACGCTACTACCACCTATATCAAAAATATATAGGCATTGGCCGCATGAAGGCTCACTTTGTAAAGCGAATCATCCGTAATCTTCTGCACTCACAGACGACACAGGAAATACTGGAACGCCTCGATACTGCGTACCAGCGTTTCTTCAAGCATCTGGCAGCTAGACCACCTAAATTCCGCAAAGCAAAGGATTTTAGTTCGTTCCTGTTCAAGCAAGGTGGGTATCGACTGGAGGGAAATAGCATTTGCATCAACAAAATCTCAAAGACCTATCGCTTTTCGCTCTCCAGAGAATACCAAGGCAAGGTGAAGACCGTAGCCTTCAAGCGGAGCCACTTAAACGAGTACTACGTCATCATCACAACCGATGCCGTGGCCAGTCACTACAGAAAGACACATCATGGTGCATCTGTGGGGATTGACTTCGGACTGAAGACATATATGACGATGAGTGATGGCAGCACTGTGCAGAGCCCACGATACTTGAAGACCGACCTCCCTAAAGTCCAACAGAAGGGAAGGAAACTATCCTTGTGTAAGTCACAGTCGAACAACCGTGAGCGCAGAAGACTCGAACTGAACCGTCAATATGAGGCAATCGTGAATCGCCGTACTGACTGGCAGTGGAAGCTTGCCCATGAGCTGTGTCGTAAGTGCGCCCGCATCTTCATTGAAGATTTGCGCCTGACGGGAATGACCAAACTATGGGGACGCAAGATGTCTGACCTCGCTCATGCGGAGTTCGTCAGCAAACTGGAGCAGGTGGCAGCCAAGTACGATGTGACCGTACATAAGATAGGCCGGTTCTTCCCATCCAGCAAGACCTGTACTTGCGGACACATGAACCAGAACTTGAAGCTCAGCGACAGATCTTGGACGTGTCCCGTCTGCGGACAGACGCACGACCGTGACCTTCTCGCTGCTAATAATATACTTCGGCAGGGCATTGCCGAATTGGAGAGTGGACGTAAGACTACCCGCAGCCGTAAGGCTGTGTAGCATCCACGCTTGTATCCAAGAATCTTACTGCCTTTAGGCGTGAGAGTATGTCAAAAATGTAATATTTAAATAGTCTATTATTGAAAGTTTCTATAAAATAAATAGTTTGAAATGATTGTGTTTTATGTTGATTGTTGGTATCTTTGCATATCGAAAACAAGAGGATATTTATTTAAAACTGGTTTAGCTGCCAGGATAAATTAATAGTATTAATTATATCAATAGGAGATAGATTATGGAACTGCATGTAGAAGCATTTTGGAGTGTAGATGGTAATGGGTATCGCAAATATCCAAAAGTAGGTGAGAGTGTGTGGGGATTTCTCAAATTAACAGAAGGCTACCAATGCTTTATGAAGGAGGCTGTCATGGAAGTCACCAAGCAACTTTGTATAACAGGGCAGACTATCCGTTATGTTGATTTGACAGTTCGGATCGTTGGTAATGTTATTGAGGAGATATTTGCGGATTTCTATACCAACGAAGGGAGTAGTAGGAGATTCGAGTACAAAGAGGCAATCTTTTTAGTAGATTTTGAACTTTTGGCAGAGAAAGCTTTTATAGGAAATGAAATTTTGCAGCTTGTGAAAAAAGGGCAAAATAGATGGTTCTTTGAGCTAAAATTGGATATGTTTAAAATTATTTTTCTATATATCGGATTGATGACGATTAACTATTGGATCTTTAATGATTTTATAAAAAGTTCGTTTTTTAGCATGATGGGATTAATGTTGTATTGCTGGTTTATTGATCCCATAATGAGCAATCGTCGATATAAAAGAAAAAGTGAAAGGAATACTTATACTACAACTTTAGATATATAATTAATGTTTAGCACGCCAACTGTAAAGGAGCAGTTGTAGGGGATAGCCCCCTTTAGGGTTTGTAGCACTATGTGTGGTTGTACCAAAGTTTTGGTACAACCACTTTTTTTTAATAGTTTTTAGAGAGAAAATGATCGGGAAATAAAATATTATAATAGGGAAAACATTTTTTAAATAGTTTATTATTTTGTTTTTTTAGAAAATAAATAGTTTAAAATATTTGTGTTTTACATTGGTTATTAGTATCTTTGTATATCGAAATCAAGATGATACTTACTTAAAACTGGTTTAGCTGCCAGAATAAATAAATAGCATATCTAGTTATGGGAATAATAGAAAGTAAAGTCAACAAATATCCTTTGGGTATTACCCACCCAACATTTATCGTAATGGAAAAACAGAAAGATTTTCAATATTTGAGATGGTTACATAACAGAATTATCAATTTGCATAACTATCACGTGGCAGCCTCTTTTACATCTAAGACTTATGATGGTAGTTTTGCATCTCAGAAATTAGAATTTTTGCGTAACCAGTATACAAAAAAACTAGAGGAATTTTTAACAAAAATAGATAGAGACAATGAAAGATCAGCGTAAATTACTTAACTCCTGCTTGAATAACGAAATTCCGGCGGTAGTATTTCAAGGAACAGATATCTGTGCTGTGGAAATATTAAAGGCAGCACAAGATATTTATCGAAAACACGGGTGTAGTGAAGAATTTCTTTTTGATTGGCAGATGCTTATTGAAGATGTTATTGCTTTTCAGAAAGAATGTGTTGATATGGTTAAATTGCCAAAATTATCTTCTATCGAAGCTGAACTTATCAGAAAAGATATGATAGGTAATGATTAACGACTAATAACTGATAAGAATGAACCAACAAGATTTTGACAAAAAAAATAGCATACCTCAAGGAAAGGAAAACAGCCTCTTTTATAAGATAATCAATAGGATGATTATGAGCCGTAAAGCCTTGGGAATAATTCATTTGGTATATGGAGCGATAGTTCTTTGTGTCTTTGCCGAAAGAGCAGAGATCCTGTCCTCCCCCCCCTTCCGTGGGGAGCCGGATATTCCTTTTACTAAGTATATGTTTTCCTTTCGTTTATGGTACATACCTGCTTTGTACCAGAGATAGAAACTGAATAGAATATGACTAAAAAGCAAACATACGATATAGCTCAGGCAGACATAATGTTTCCAGATATGTCTCATACCTTTGCGGATTTTTTCTGTGGCTGTGGTGGTTTATCGTTGGGGTTCATTCAAGCCGGACTTAAATGTATCTCTGCTATGGACATTTCCCATGAAGCTATATCCACATATTGGTATAATCTCTGCTATAAAGGTTGGAGCCATTTATATGTTCCAGAAACATCTACTCCAAAGCAAATGAAAAAGTTCACGAAATATATGGGAAATGGTACTACCGGGAATTGGCTTTTCAAAAATGGAGTTCCGGATAATTGGTTGTCCGTATCTGAACCAATGCCATGCTTGAATCTCTTCTTATGGAGTATCTTGGATTTAGAACCTGAAGAATGGATGGATATAATTGGTATTCGTCCTGGAGACATCCGGATATTTGCTGGCGGTCCACCATGTCAAGGCTTTAGTACTGCTAACACTTCCAGAAGCGAATATGACAAAAGAAACCAATTACCCTTGCGTTATATTCACTATGCCAAGGTGTGTAAGCCGGAAGTCGTTTTTATGGAGAATGTGCCGGGTTTGTTATCACTTGGAAAGAAAAAAGGAGAGCAAGAGGGCCCTTTCGTACGTTGGATTCGCGAGGCTTTTGATGAAGCAGGTTATGAGATGAATTATCAAGTACATGATGCTGCTGATTATGGAGTTCCGCAAAGGCGTAAAAGGGTAATATTTCTGGCCCATAGAAAAGAAATGAAGCATTGGCAAAACTTCAGTATTGATAAAGAATATGGGAAAGACGGTTTGCCTTGGATTCAAACGATAGAAGCTATAGGAGAATTGCCGCCAATACAAGCCGGAGAGCAATGGGGAATAAAAGGGAAAAACGCTGTCATACATCCATACGGATATAATAGAAAAGATGGTTATGTTATTTGCCCCTCATGCCTGAAATACAACTTGCAAGAACGGAAAACTTGTCACCACTGTAATTACAGTCTAACTAATCCTATAAGAGGAGGAATAGTTCATCTGCCGGGATTAGGTACTCTTCTTGATACACAAGTAGATGTTGATAATGCTATGTTGAGAAATTTATTTTTAGGAAAATGATCCAAAACAATACAGTAATGAGGTAAACCGCCTTGAATTATTGGATTTACTGTTTAAATGTTAAATCTTTCATTCTCTTGAAAAATAATTGTGGTTTTATTTATTTTTATAGTCATATGTGACTATATTTGTGATACTGAAATAAGAATAATAACAATTTAGAATACAAGATTATGAGACTATTAGGATTTACAGAAGAGATAACCCAATGCGGATGTTGTGGAAAATCAGAACTTAAAGGAACTTATGCATTTGAAACATCATCGGGCATACAATATTATGGAAGTACTTGCGCTAAAAAACATGGGTATTACGGAAGTTCTATTGTTGCAGATGCAACAAAGGCAAAGAGAGAAAGATACTTTCAGATTCAGGCAGAGTATAATGAAGCCGTTAAGGAGTTACAGGAGGAATATTATAATATAGATATATTCACTCAAAGAGCAGAAGAAATACGAACAGAAATGAGGCGCATAAAGTCAGAAATTGAAAACAAGTATAAAATAGCTTCCTGATGATTCGGGAAGCTATTATTAATCAACTAAAAGAGCGTAAAATTTCTCAGAGAAAGTGCTCTCTTGACAATGAGGTTGACTATATAAACTTTAATAAGTTCTTAAAAGGGCAAAGATCTTTCCCACTACCAGACATAGAAAGGGTTCTCAAATACCTAAATTTAGAGATAACAGTTAAGCGGTGAATTCAAGTTCATCTTTAGTAATTAACGTAAAACAAAGATATGAATAAAAGAACAATGCAAATAGATGTCATCGGTCCGGTTGAAGGAACTGAATTGATGAAATGTAAATTGTATATTGATGGTCGTGTGTGTGTCATCGGAATGGCACGATATGACTATGAAGAGTTAATGCGAGAAAAAGTGTTTATCAGAGATGGTAAGAGCGTTGATTCTGCTGGTGTGATAAACACAACTAACACTTTCGTTGAAGAAGATTAATATTCAAAATTATATAGAAGGAACAATATTATGGCATTAGACAAAGACTCTGTAAAGTTAGGTATTAGCATCCTTAAAAAGATAAATAAGGGTGCAAATGTAGTGAAGTATGAGAATTATGACCGTAAAACCTCATACGTAGATACAGATAAAATATTTTGTATCGATGAAATGTATGACAACGGGTATGAGAACGTTATCACTAACATTGAGAACATGACCGATGAACAAATGGAGTTATGGGAGGAATTGAAAGGCAAAGTTCCCAATAGCTCATTCATGGATAAACTGGAGGAAAAACATTATCCTTCTTATAAGCAGTGGATGAATGAGAAGGATAGAAATATTACTCGTATCGGGTGGTTTTGATTCAAAACTAACATCAGTTGAGTAAGTGACTCACCCAATCAACTGTTGAACTAAAAATATTAATTCATTAGTAAATAGAAATGAAGCAATTCGATAAAGGATGGTGGAACTGCTTTTTATCCTATACGGATGAATTAGCGCAAATACAACGTGACTTTGACGTGACAGCAAATGCGCAACTCAAAGCTGCTGGCGTTGAAAAGAAAGAGATTGAGGGTATTCTTAAAACAGAAATAATGTCTGATAAAACGAGAGAATTACTTACAGAGTACAAGGATAATTTAAAGTAAATCAATAAAGTAATGAGGCAAACTGAGCCTATTAAATCAGTAATTGATCTTTGACGTATTGAATTTATCGCTTAATGTTATATAACATACAAATATTTGTAGTAAACGTTTGCATACTACAAATATTTGTAGTATTTTTGTAGCATAAGAAATAAAAAATAGAAAAAGCCATGACGACAAAAAGATTATTTGAATTATTCATTTTGAACAATACAAAAGGCAGAGACGGTGTTAATCCTAATGCTAATTATATTAGAACATACGGAAATGTGCCGTTTGAAGAAGCGTTCGAAGTCTATTTATCAAATGTGGCTTCTTTTATATCTCTAAAGGATAAAATTACAAAGTTTGAAAAATTCCTAATTGCCAATGACGCGAAAGTTACCCATTCTAACATATCAGAAAGTAGATATTACTTCTACAATGGGGTAAAATATAGATTCAGCGGTCACGTTTATCCCACCGGTTCCATGACTGACAAAATATTGGGCGTTGTAGATTTGGCGGCAGACCCTGAACTTATCAATGAAGTTAAATTTTAATATACTATAAGATGGAAAAACAGAATTATCGCGAAGTTCTCGGTCAGAGGCTCCAAGAGTTTAGAGAATCAAGAAATCTGTCAAGGTATGCAGTTGCCCAAAAGGGACAAATAAGAATAGAACAGGTCAAAGCAGTCGAAGAAGGTATTACCAATTATACGATAGATGTCTTTTTAGGATATATCGTTGGATCTGATCTATTTATGTATTTTACAGAAAAAGATGCGGGAGAAAACCCCGATTTAAAGAAACTGATTGCAAAAGCAAAAGAGAATATCCCTGAATAGATATTTCAAATAATAGGCGGTAAGTTCAATCTCACCGCCTTTTTTGTGTCCGGGCGGTTAAAGTTCGGGCATTTTTTATTTAACGTATAACAAGATAGATATGAACAAGATTAAATGTAATTGCAATAGTCCACATTGTAAGGAATGTGAAAACAGAAGAATTGTAGAAACAGGGGTTAAAATGGTTTTAGAAGCTAACGAACTTTCTCTCGATTTGCGAGAGAAAGCGCAACATTCAGAAAAACGTCCTACAATAAAAGAAGTTCCCGGCTTCAATAAGCATGGTCAATTTTATGGTTTTGATTAACTAATAACTAGTATAAATATGAATCAAAAAGAATTTAATAAATATCCCCAAAAGCTCCAAAGGCAAGCAGAAAAAGACTTAAAGTATTTGCTAAAAAAGAGGAGAATTGAAGAGAAGATACGAAACTCTTCAGGTTTCTGGCACTTTATTTTCAATCTTCAAAAAGAAATACTTGATCTTCAATATCCATTCCATATCTCTATTCTTGGAGTTCCAGGAAGTGGAAAAATGATTAGGAGATGTTCTAAGTGTGGAAAATCGCAAGACGATGGTGTTGAACTGTTTGATTACTACCATATAGGAGAAGGAGTATTTTGTACTGAATGCAGAAATCCTGATACTAATTTGAAAGAACAAGTTCAGCCGAATAAAGAAGAGCCTACAATAAAAGAAGCTTCCGGCTTCAATAAGTATGGTCAATTTTATGGTTTTGATTAACTAATAACTGATAAGTAAAGAGCATGGAAATATTAACGGCATTACAATGGGCTAAAAAGGGTTTTATCCCCAATGAGGGGGTCAAAGGTACAGAACAGTGGACTAACTGCTATTATTCTGCCAAAGCTGTCTATTTCAAAGACAGTGAGGTCCATGAAGATAAGGACGCTGCCAAAGCCATCCTGTCTGCCAAAAGGAAGGAGTACCGGGATGCAGCCAAGAAACGGGAGGAGAAAAGAAAAAAAAATGCTGCATACCGAGAGAAAATGAAAACCCGGTGGCAATGGTTACAGGAGGGAAGAATACCTAACGATAATGCCAGATGGGAAGTTGGAGAGGAGCTGAATAAGACATTTTGTACATGCGCTTACGGAAGTAATTACTGTTATTGCCATGAGAGATATACCCATGAACCTAAAAATGATGAAGAGATGCAAAAAGCTATTTTTGATTTTCATAAGAACGGAAACAGCTGGAGATGATTATAAACGAATAAATATAACTGTGATGAATTAGAGGATTGATAAACAAAATGTGCCGTTTACGAAAATCGTTAACATGCTCCCAGCCCTGAAGGAACGGAGTGACGAGAACGGATGGCAACTGGAAAAGATGGAAGTCATGCCGGATCATGTACTGGCCACTCCCTCCGATTCTTCGGTTCATATCGTTTCCCAGCTTAAGGGATATACTTCCTACAAACTCCGTGAAGAGTCCTCACCTAAAAAACGCATTCCTGCTTTATGGACAAAGTTTTAGTTGAGTCCATCGGGCATATCTCAGAAAGTACCATCATCTAATATATAGAAGACCAGAAGAAGATCTGAGCTGGGTGCGATTCATCCTATACCTAAAGTAATGGGCTTTCTTGCATATTTAGTGTAAGGTTTGTATCAAAAATAGTGATACAACGTGCGTGCATTATTATAATGGAACCTATCTTTGCAAGACAATGAAAGATACTTTTAGATATACCATCCATGTTTTTGTTGCTTCAAATTTATAAAATAAATAGTTTAAAATGTTTGCGTTTTATGCTGATTATTAGTATTTTTGTAATCGAAAATAAAGATAATATTCATTTTGAGCTGGTTTAGCTGCCAGAATAAATTAATAGCAAGTTTGATTTTATATGAGTGAAGTTATAATACCAATCAATGTTAATGGTCAAAATTACTATAATAAAGAAGAAGCTCGCGATGCTTGGTTTGAAGAATGGTTGATGAAACAAGATTTTGAGAAAGATCTTATTTGTCAAAAGGAGGAGGTTGAATACCGTAGGACCCATCCAAACTGGAATATCCCCAATGTAATGTATGGTGTTCGTAAGAAGCATAAGTGTATTAAGAAAAAGGAGATTGCTGTGTTTTATGATTTGATTCCAAGACAAAAGCGTGCCCGTACTGCTGAGACACATTGGTATAAAGTATTATATAGAAGAACAGCAACACCTAAAGAAGTAGAGATGCTCAGGTCCGGAAAATATACTCGTAGATATTTAGTATACCCTATGTATATTGATAAGAAGATCCCCCTTGATAAAGCTATGTCCCTTATAATTTCTGATGACAGGCTGTTGGGAGTTCCTGACGAGATAATAACTGAAATAATAAATTCTTTCGAATCTTTCTTGGAGTATAAGTTTAGAGTTTATGAACCAGAGTATGCTATACAACTTGATCTATTTGAGGATAAATATCTGTAGATTAGGTAAGTTATTTGTTCGATTGGTCAGCTAATATATTAATTGGTTGAAACAGTTCATGTAAACTAAGTATGAATGTTTCTGGTGTGAACTTAGTGAGGAGAGTGGCACACTTGTTTTTTTACAGCATTTTTTTTGTATTTTATAAAAATAATAGTTTATAATATTTGCTTTGTTCTATTGATTATTACTATCTTTGTGATTATGGAATATAATTATGATGAGGTAGCAGTACAGGAGCTACTGCAATGGGCAGATACAGCGGAACTACCTCAGTCTTTAAGACTAGATCAGGCCGCTTTTATTTTTGATGTGCGACGTTGTGTAGAGTCTGATGCAATGTGTGTTCGTGATCACTATCCGGACCCATTTTATAATCCGGCCATTAACCGGCTGTATCAGATCAGAGAGATGACGGATAAAAAAAGTAATATAAAATAAGTGTGAAAGAACTAACACCTTTGTAGAAGAAGATTGACGTAAAATTATAGACTTATTATGGATAAGAAAGAAAAAAATTAGCCACATATAAGGAGTTTGCAAAAATGCTCCAGGAAGTGGCAAACATCTACTCTAAGTTGGGGGATGAACCATTACCAGAGGAAGGATATGAGCGTGAAGATATTGTCTACGCGATCAATTTCATAGCTAATAAGCACGATTTTCAAGACTTTGTACAACCTTGGAGAGATGCGTTTTTCCGTATGCCTTTCGATGTGACGAAAGCAATTGCATGGGGAAAGCACGTGACAGAATCAAGAGAAAAGGGGATAGAACCAAATTATAAGTAATTGCAATTTTATTGGGATGCCCCCACAGAGAGTATATTATCTGAATATAAAAAATGAAATTCGAACAAAATGTTTATTGAGTATAAAGTATATCGTAAGTGTTAAGAAAGAAACAATATTATAATAGGGAAAACAATATTTTAAATAGTTTTTTATTTTAATATTTGATAAAATAAATAGTTTGAAAAGTTTGTATTTTGTATTGATTATTAGCTTTTTTGCATCTTCTTCTAAAGATAATATTGATTTTGAACTGGTTTAGCTGCCAGAATAAACTAATATATCGGTCGATTGATTGACGTACTTCCATTCTTTTAGGGATGGGAGTACATCAAATACAAGTATCACATGGTATATGATGAGAAACTTTGAATGCTTCTTTGAAATGTATTCTTTCTGTATCATTGTTTCGTTTTAAATCGTTACATTTGTCGTATGTTACGTGCCTACAATAACTAATAATGAAGATTCTGTGATATTAGGGATAAACATACTTAAGCAAATAACCTATTAATTAATAAAGTAATATTTTAATAAATGGAAAAGAACATAATTCTACAATGGGAAGCCCGTAAATCCAAATTGGAAGATTGGTTTAGAAGCATTGAAAAACCAGAGTATATAGAGTACATTGACATAGTGAAAGCATTGTTTACCTATGTCATAGAAGGTTATAATACATCCGAAATTCATGTGATTGATGACGGTCACTGTCAAGGAACCCAGCTGTTCCTGATTCACAAAGATGTGTATCAACCCTCTGTAGAGGATTATCTACTAACTGACACATTTTATGGTACATGTTCAGGATGTGATACCTTAATGTCCATTTGCGATTGTTCAAACGGATTTCCAAATGAAAAACAGATTGAACAATACATGTCTCTATCATTGCATCTAGTTCAGAAATTGAGACGATTAAACCATGTAGATAATGAGTCGGATATTGAGTGAGGATGTATTCATGCTCGGTCGGAACAAGCCAAAAGATACATTTCTAAATAGTGCTAAACATAGATGATGAAACAATGAATAAAATATTATATATAAAATTATTATGAGTAGATTATACAATATTATTATGAGTAGAATAATCCTTGGGATATTTTACCTAATATCTGGATTTATTCTTCTTTGGATACTGGTAGAAAGAGTCGAAATATTGTCTTCTGAGCCTTCTGTGTGGAAAAGAGTTTTCCTTTTCTTAGGTGTGTGTGCTCCTCTTCTTTTTGGGACGTATCTAGTGTGCACAAGAAACAGATATAAGACTGACGATACACAAAAATAGCTAGAAAGAGAATAATAGGGAATAAATATGTATAGAAAGAAAAATAGTCGGTTTATTAAAGAAGATGATATTATTGTCTTTAATGTGTTGAAACGAAATGGTTCTAAAAAAGTAGTCGGTCCCTTTTTTGAAGATAGAAATATCCAGTATGGCATTGAAACAGAAAATTCTTTAATGAAAGTAATAGAACTTTCAACTGGAACTATGGTTGTATCGGCCGAGATTAAAGATACTTCCAGATCTATTATTATTCAAGATCTAAAGATAAGAGTTAGAGCTATTGGGACAGAAGAACTGCTTAGTGCTATTGATGCCATGAATATTATATTAGCAGACAATAAGGTTATCTTGCCTGTTAATGAACATATTACTTCAATTGATTATACAGAGGTCGAGTATAAGGTGTATAATCGATACGGCAGTGACATTCCGATTGTTTCCCTCAATCAATTAACTACTCAGCATTCCGTGAAAAGGAAATTTGTCGGCAAGAAAGCCAAAGTAGAGGCTATTAAAAGAACTTTTGGGGTAGAACTATCTTTGGATCTGACGACTGATGATGTGAATGAATATATTGCTAAGAACATATTTAATACTCCTAGGTGGAGAGATTACCATAGAACATTTAAGGAAGTAGCCAATGAAAAAGAGATGGTCAATGCAAGGATGGAATTTAAATACTCTTTAATTGTTCAGTTTAGAGATACGAATCTATCTTTTGATGATGAAAGAGTACTTCATTTTATTATTTGTGCACTAATAGATAGTCCACAAGAAACTTATCAAGGACTTATCAATCCAATTATATCGATGCAGAAAGTATTGTAATATTGAAACAGTGTAGTATTATAATATTTAATTATTCATTTAGTGTAAAATAATCTAAAGCCACCTTATTTTCATTCAATTGAATGGACAAAGGACGAACGAGGTGGCTTTAGTGTAAATTCTAGTATTATTTTCCCTATTATACTTTTTGATTAATTAGTTAAATCGGGGAACACTTATCTGATATTGATGTTTGAGCTTATATTTGATCAGTGTAGAAGTTTCTATTTTACCATAATCAGGATCTAACTCTATATCCTTAATCATGTGGAATATAGTATCTACTGCTTTATCATTGAGTTGATTGATCCCTTCCTCAAGAAATGGATAATCAAAAGGAAGTAGCTCTATCAATTTATCTGTGATGAACTGTATATGGCAAGGACGTAATCTGGCCAATCGAAGTACGGCCAGATGATTATTTGTTTCAAAGTTAACTCCTATAATTTTTCCCCCACTTCCAAATAGTGATTTTTCTACTGTGATGCTAATATAAAATGGAAGCTCACCATTTTGATATAACTTATGTATAGTACTTTCCACTGGATCTAATATCCGCATTTTGAGCATAGAGTTTGTATAATTAATCCCTAATGTTGCTTTTAGAGACTCTGGCGTGCAGCTATATAGAGAGTTTTGTGTTAATAGATCATATAATATATCTGCTTTTAGATTGTATTTACTCAATGCATTCACGAAAACAGCTTTGATGAAGCTATTGAGTATTGTTATCTGTTCGTAAGGATGTAGATATAGCTGCAATGCCTTATAGTCATGGATTATTTCTACACCTTCTTTAGTCGATTTGATTTTTCGTACTAGCGGGTAGGCTAAGATGTCTTGAGAACTCTCAATTTTTTCCTCTATAATTGTCTGAATATAGACAGAAAGTGACAAAATAAACTCTTCTCTAGTGCTGAAATATTTTAATATGGTTTCCGAAGAGATAAACGAATTGACTGTCCCAGATACATTCTCTTCTGAGAGAGTGGTATATATTTGATCGTCAAAAATATTTAGTAAAGTTATTATTTGATTATAATGAAACATGATACATTATTTGTAAATTGCCAGGGAAATACTTTGTTAAAATCGGTTTGAAATCTTCTATATAATAAGTTTCTATGATATTTACGACATCTTGTGATGTCGCAAAAACAATAGTGTTTTCATCTTCATCTTCTGTATAGTTGTAAAATTTTAGTTTCCCAAATAATTCTTTTATATTGGCATTTACTGGACTTTCTTGAATATGGTTTAAACACTGCATCCAGTAGGTTACACCTGTTGCCAAATCTTTTTCTTGTTTTTCGAATAATGGAGCAGTTGGGATTGCCTTTTTATCAATCTTCTTTGAGCGAGGATTGATACCATATCTTTGCAGGATAAAACAGAGATAAGCTTCTTGACTCTTTATCTGTGTTGTATCCGTTTTTTCATATTTTTCTAAACGCATCCAAAGTTGAATGATTTTTTCGCTTTTGAAAGTGGATACTTGGCCAAGAATATTTATTCTGTAATGTTCAAGATAACTTCGTAGGAATCTGTCTATTTTTATATATGCCTCTCTTGCTGCTAGATCCTGCCGCTTTGTACGTTCTTCATTATGAATAGAAAACTCCCATCCTACAATTTTTTTACATCGTCCAATTACATCACGCCTTTCTGTGACTGTAATATATCTTGGAGATAAACCAGCATCGTATATTGCTCTGATTTCTCGCTCTGAAGGTTCAATAATTTGGGTAGTGATATTGCTGTTTTGATATTTTGTTTTAAACTTATTATTTATTTCTTCTGGAGTTAAAAAGAAGCGATAATCAAATTTAGGATAATCATGTTTTAACATCTCCCAGTACATTTCATGAGTATATGCACATTTAAATAATTTTGTCACATTGTAGTCCAATTCTGTGTTAAAATTCCCTGCTCTGATAATGTAGAGTTCTAATACTTCTGGATCGACATTCAAATGTAGGCCGGAGTTGTCTAGCTTTGCACGAGAAAATAAACTAAAGTAGTCAAAATTGCCATTAGCATCAGCTTTGCCTTCAATCTTCATAAAGTACCGTATAGCTTTATCAATATCTTTTTTCCAATTAGGTCCAGGATACCACTCTTTTAATGTTGTTATTGAAATATCGACCTTTAAAATACGCTGCGCCTTAATATACTCCTGAAGATCAAAGTTTGCATATTGTATGAACCTTTCAATAAGTAATTGGAGGCGGCTTCTTACCAAAGAAGCCGGGAAACCAGGTGCTTGATTATTTCTCTTTATAAGAGCATCTTCTTCTGACTGCTGTTCCTTTTTTGATGTCATACTTTTCAGTTATTTGCCACAAAGATAGAGTTTTTTTTATCTATAACAATAGGAGTCGCAAAAAACATTTGTTTTAGTGAACGTTTACTTGAGAATGTAGTATGAAAAATATTCAGCTTAAAATAAGTGTTAAACAGAGTGTATATAAATCTATATTGCGTTAACTTATATTAGCTTTTAGAAGTGCTATGGATTAGAGGAAAATTGTCAGACAGAAAAATTAGTTGCTAAAAGACAGTTTTTCCATTTACGTGAGCGTAATTTTCCAAAAGCGTGAGCGTACCTTTCCATTTACGTGAGCGTACCTTTCCATTTACGTGAGCGTGGCTTTCCATTTACGTGAGCGTGGCTTTCCATTTACGTGAGCGTAATTTTCCAAAAGCGTGAGCGTTTTCCATTTACGTGAGCGTAACCTTTCCAAAAGCGTGAGCGTTTTCCATTTACGTGAGCGTGAAGAGATAAAACATTAATAATCTGCATTTTATAAATGTTAAAAAAAGCTCCTTGCTTTAGCTAAAGATTATATTTGCCTTTTCTTTGCTTAAGAAAGGAGAAATCAACTTTAAAAAATCTCTTTTTAATCAAAAACAAATAATAGGGAAAAAAAACGTTCAAGTCGATTCCGCTTAATTTCAATTGAAAGGATCGAAATCAAAAAAAACGTTTTAAAGGCCCAGATTTGAAGATCAGTGAGTAATTTGGAGTATATACACTGTTTGACTGTAAAATGCGTAAGAGGAGCCAGAGAACCCTAAAATTTGACCTTTTTGAAGTAGATTACTGAATCATTTCTTCTGATACCATAGTATGATCAGAAAATATGTTTTAGCTTTTCTCACTCGTATTGTATATATATTTCCCTAGCAAGGGAATTGTTAATATATTTAACAGTTCGCCCGCATGGGATTTTATAAATGGAAATGTAATGTGATTAGCAAGAAGAGTTCACGCATTGCAGTGAACTAATAACGCAAAGCGTTATTTATCAATACATTATATTTTCTATTATTTTTATATATGGAGAATATTGGTAGAATAAATTTATATAAATATCTTATAATAAATTATTTATATGGTAGAATATATATAATATTTAGTTTCATAAATAATTGATTATCAATTACTATATTCATAGAATATTAATTTTTATGGATAAAATATGGAGAATAAATAAATATATCTATCTTTGTATCAGTAATATATATTATATGATGTATGGCAATTCAATATAAGAATCTAAAAGTTGCTTCTGAAATAAAAATAAGGATGGATTTTCAAAAGAAAAATCAAACTTATTCTGAATATTTAGATAATGTACTGAGTTATTTTGAAATGACTGGTGTTGATCCTAAGTATGGGCAATTACCACCTGTAGTAACAATCACAAAAACTATAAATGAAGCTTTTCAAGCCTCTTATAAAAGAACAGAGGACGTTATCAAGATACTACGTAATATCGAGACTAATAAAATAGATCCTATGCTTCATGCTTTGGATGGTGTTCCCAAAGAAGGGCAAGCCAGGCAAGAGATTGCTGAAAAGGAAGAAGAGGACGGACCTTCTGAGATGGAAATATATAGGTTGGTGCAGATTAATGAGCAGCAAGAAACATTAATCAGGCAAAAAACAGAAGAAATAAGCCGTTTAAAGGAAGCTATTGCTAATTTGGAAAAGGTAAATTCAACCATTGTGCCTGAACTTATAGATCTAGTGGAAGAGTTGCTTTCTGATAAAATTTTAGAGAAAGATAGCAATCAAAACTATATTTTAACTAGAGAACATCGGGCTCAACTTTTTGAAAAAATTAGAAGAAAAGCCTATGTATAGTAAATTGGACCCGCCTAGAAAAAAAGAGGGAAATCGGCCTTTTAACGCAGGTAGTTGTGTTAAATTGGCCGATTATATGAACAAGGAAAAAGAAGAAGGGAAATTTTTTTTCTCGCATGTAGATGATAATGTTAATCTGACTGAAGTTATAGAAAAAATAGATAATAATAAACGTACATTAAAAAAAAATCAAGAGAAATTTTATTCTTTATCTTATAACCCTTCCGAAAGGGAAATCAGACATTTGGTTAAACTGACAACGGGTAAAGTCGTTAATGAGTTATCGGAATTGAGTACAGAAGAGAGAATTCTTGTCTTTAATGAATTTCGATCTTATGTACGAGAATGTATGGAAATTTACGCAAAGAATTTCAACCGGGATCGAGAATTAACGGCTAATGATCTGGTTTATTTCGGAAGGATAGAGGAGTTCAGGCATTTCACCGGCTTTGATGAAGAAGTGAAATTAGGATTAAAAAAACAGGGAGATATAAAACCTGCTCTTAATCTTCATGCACATGTTATTGTTTCCAGAATGGATGTTACGCAGACTATATCTTTATCTCCTCGTACTAAAAGTCGAGGTAATACTAATATGTTGAACGGCCGAGAAGTTAAAAACGGATTTAATATGTCTAATTGGCAGGTCGAATGCTTTGAAAAATTTGGTTACAAATACAGATATATTTCTAACTCAGATGAGTGTTTTTATAAAAAATCAAGATCCTATAATGAGATTTCTGCTCGTCTAAAAAATAAGGTTCTTCGAGAGATAACAGAAGGTATGGAAGAAGAAAGACGCTTAGTTGGTACAATCATGAGAATATCTTCAGTTACACGAAGTCCAAAAGCTACAATCCAGAGATTTTTAAAGAATAAAATTAAGAATATATTATCTGATAGAGAACCTATAATATGAATCAAGTAGTAGTTGAATGTTTAATTAGTTCATCTTTGCTTATTTGTTTATTACGAATGAAGTTATTTAATAAAAGGTGGATTAATATGTGTGTATTTTTTGCTTTTGCTGTATTGATTACAGTAATGATAGCAGTAGTTTTTAATCGTTTCTTTTATTTTCCTTATTCTCCTTTTATATGTATACCTATTTTATTATTTACAGTTATAGGATATTATGTTTATTCTCCTTCAACTGGTTCGGGAAAAGCTAAAAAAGATGAGGATGTCTTTGAGTTGATGTGTGAGCATGGGAAAATATTATTTTATTATGTAAGGGATAACTTTCTTGTGTATGGTGGCGCAGGATCAGGAAAGACAGCATCAATTGGAAAACCATTGTTGGAACAGTATATAAAGCACCATTGGGCTGGCTTCATCTATGATTATAAAGACTTTGATTATACGAAAACAGCATACAATCTAATTCAAAAATATGATTATCCATATAAATTATATCAGATCAGCTTCACTGATATGTCTCGGACACATAGATTTAATCCATTGAAGAAAACGGTAATACCTGATGAAGAAATGCTTTATCAAGTTATAGATGATTTTTTAAAGGCAGTAGCTCCCAAAGAAGCAGTAAAAAATGATAGTGGTGGATGGCTTAATGGAGCAACAGGACTACTTAGAGGTGTGGCCGTACGTTTTTATCGTTTTAAAGGTGAATATGAAAAATTTTGTACATTACCACATATTTTGCAGTTTATGCTGTTAGCTACTCCGGAGGAACTAACCACTTTCTTGGAAGGAGATGTCGTAGCCAAAATGCAGGCCGGAGCTTTTCTTGGTGCACGCAGTAGTGACAGGACTAGGGACTCTTATGTTTCTACTTTAAATAATTATATTAGTAATATAGCGTCAAACAAAAAAATCTGCTACGTTTTGACTGGTGATGATTTTGATTTTTATCTTAATGATCCGGAGGAACCTAAACTTTTTGCAGTGTCCAATAACTTTGCTAATGAGAGTTTGATTTCTCCTATTATTGCTATGTTAGTTCCTATCTCTGCTCGTCGGATAGAGTTTGGTAATAAGGTTAAGTTCGCATATATTTTAGATGAGATGACTACGTTTCGGGTCAACAACTTTCAAGCAATGCCTTCTGTTCAGCGTGAGTATGGGGTTTCATTTCTTATTATGACTCAATCCAGCAGTAAGATAGAAAGTACCTATGATGCACACGATAGAGCTTCTATTGAATCAAATTGTGCAAATCTATTCATAGGCCGAACTAAAGATATAAAAGCTCTGGAAAATTCTCCCAAGTATTTTGGTAAAGAGGAAAAAGAAAAAAAGAGTTATAGTAATGGTTCCAGTTCGGGCAACCAGAATAGTAGTATAACCGTGAGTACTCAAAAAGAAGAAATTTATGACGCCAATGTCTTTGCAGAATTGAAACAGGGAGAGTTTATTCTTTCTGCCGGCCAATCTAATGTAAGACACCTGAAAACTCGGTTTAAGAAATTTGAATTGGAAGAAAAACCTCTTCCAATTATACATTTGACATCTGAAAAAGAGGTGATCGAGAACTTTGAACAAGTAGGTCGGGATGTGGAACGGATCTTGATGGAAATGTGTGGAAAAGGAAGTTGATATTAAACGATTGAATCAAGATAAAGGAGCAGTTGTAGGGGATAGCCGCCTTAGGGATTATAGCACTATGTAGTAGGCCGATTCTATCGGCTTACTTTTTATCTGGAGGATATGACTGGTCTTTATTTATCAAGTCTCTTTAGTTTTGTAGCTGTCTATTCCATTTCCCACCCTTCTTCCTCTTCGTTCCAGGAGAGCGGACTTCTTGCTCTTCGTTATTTTTATTGTTTATATCCAAATATCTTATTTAGTTTCTTTTGGATTGCACCAAGAGCTATATTTTGATCTTGTGATATGCTTAATCCTATACCACTACTTTTTATGACTATAATACGCTGATTGGTATTATAGTCCCAAAAAGTAATGGTTATATACGTGTGCCCTCCGTCCCATTTCTCCGTTGAAATATGGATACTTGGACTAAGGACAGATTCTCCAAGAATTGTTTTAGTGAGTCCTTCTTGTTTGGAAACCACAGTTAATTTTGTAGCTGCAATTTGATTTTGGACTGCCATTATCATATCATCAAGTTCTCTATCTCCGGTTAATTTTTCCCCAAATACGACATATGAATATTTCGATGGGTCTGTATCATGTGAAATTACAACTCTACTTGTTGAACAAGCCTGTATAACTGTTATAATAGTAATTATTGTTAATAATTTTAATATTCTCATATAAGTTTAGTTAATGCTTTTGTTCTCAAAATCATCAATTCATGTTCTTTTTTTATAATTCGACTTACTCTTAATGGCGAGTATCGAATTATATCTATCATAAGCTGTTGATTTTGGCGATCGTTTTATCTGGAAGTATATCAAGGCCGAAAAACAATTCGTTTTTATTGTATTTCAAGAAATCGATATATTTGAGAATCTGATCATAATTATTCTGTGCAAAGATTACATCTTTGTTTCCGTATTGGTCAAAACAGATGGGTTCATGATGTGCTATTCGGTTTCTAAACGCCTTTATTGCCATCAGTTCATTATAGATTGCTTTCCGACCTAAACCTCTGCTACGTTTCGGAAAGATTGCTAGTAAAGTTTGTCCTCCTTTACGAAATGGCTGCTTATTAAAAAGATATGTCCAAAATCCGAAACTCACTGAAGAAACCAGTCTGTCATGCGTATATTTCCCTGCATTTATCAACCTGGTAATATGGTTACCTACCTCTGCTGCTTGTGGACAGTTTTCTAACATGCCTCCTGGTTGCATTTGTGTTTTAATCCAGTTGCAGTCTACGAAATATTGTTTATAATGCTCGTTTATTGCATTGCGTAACACGACTTCAAACAAGCTTAACACACCATAGAATTTTTGGCACAGTTTTACATTGTGCCTGTATAATGTTAGAGCTTTGTTTTTATCTCCGCCACAAGCATTTGAATATCGGCTTAGGCGGGCAGGAGAAAGGGCACTCTCGTAATCAGAATATCTCATTTTGTTTTTATTCGCTATTTTATTTGCAAATATATAAAGAAAGCCATATATTTGCAAAGTAATCCCCTGTCGTCCCTGTCGAAAGATATACTTCAGGGTTTTGTTTTTATATACCTTCCTTTTTGTGTATACAGTAGACTTTTTTAGGATAATATTGCTCTATAGTTTTATTGTTTACTTAACTTCAAAAGTTAAATATCTGATTCAATCTTAGGATAAGGTTTAGCATCCTCATATAAATCAGATATTACGTCTGAGTCACGTCTTGGAATATAAAAGTCTTCAATGTTCCACGATGGTTCTTCGATCACCTCAATTACCTTATTGATCTTATCATTCCAAAGTATATTTCTATAGCCAAATTGAGCTATTAAGGTAATAGCAAAAGCAGCCACGGAGTCAATTGCATTTTTCATATTGGCTAATTCAAAATTATTCTCCCTATCATGTTTGATCTTATTGTAGGAGTCATACCAAACTAAACTTTTTGTTGGATTGTCTTTGCTCCAATCCTTAAATGGAGTAAGAGTTCCAAAGTCATGGTGGCGGTGAAATCTAATTGCATAATTTTTTAATTTAAGAATGTCTGCTAATACATAATAATCATTGGTTTTATAATAATTATTTATAGGCTGTATTTGATTTCTTTGTAGTATGTTTTTCATCATTGAATCAATCTCTGTGCATGCTAATATTATAATATTTCGAATATTATGTCCAAAACACATTAGGTTTGATCTATGTAGAGCTACTGTTTTAAAAAGATTAGTTAAGTCGTTCAATACTATTTCAAGTTGACACAAAAGATTATTGTATTCCTGATTAGTTATAGGACTAGAATCTATATAGTCAGAAATACAAGGAAGTAATTGATATTGAGATTTTATTACTTTTTGCGTAAGAAGTGGCCTATAAATATTGAAATACTTTTCTCCAGGATTCAGTCTCATTTGTATAAGTTTTCTTTTTATATAAAAAGGCATAAGTTTATTAGATTGGAAGAATGTATATATAGACGATTCGTCAGTCGAATCTAATTTTCCTTTTTTGATGGGTTTTAAAGATATATCCAAAATAGGAGGTAAAAAAGATTCGTTAAAATTATAAACAATAATATTGTTTTCATTTGTTATTTCAAAGAATTCTTTTACGCATTGATACTTTTCATTTCCAGTTAAGTGACTAGTAAATAGATAGAATCCATTATTTAATTTCATGTTGATTAAAATTTATATGTTATAATATAGTTGTGATAGAATTTAATAAAAATATTCTTTCTGTATTTTTTCAATAGATGTTTGCTGAATAGCATGATTAATTGCAAATGAAATTTCCTGTAATGTATGTTTGATAGAACTATCATTTACACTTAGTCTATTTTTGAATTGTTCAAGTTCAGGTATCAGTTGTTCGCTTTTTTGATTTATAGAATTAAATACTCTCAAAATGTTTATGACAATCTCTAGTACTTTTTTAAAATCTGGGTCAAGATTTCCTCTTCTTAGATATTCTATTGCCTTAGCGTAAAATGTATCAAGTATACTTTTAAATCGGAGGAAATCAGTTTCTCCTTGATTCTCTTTTACTATGTCTTTATACTCGTTGTAAAGTGACTTTATATAGATATTTCTTTCTAATAAATCTTTTTTCTCGAGTATTGCTTTATTTATCAGCTCTACACAGATATCATCTAAAGAGAATGCTATATCTTTAATTGTATTTTTTTCTCTGAATATATCGTCATTATGATACTCTAATATACGATATTCTTCTTTAAATGCTTCCGGTATATAGTCCAGTATAGAATACAAATTATTGAATAATATAAGCCACCTTTCATTGGTGCTAAGGAATTCTTTGAATCCTTTGTATATGGATAATCTTTCTATTGATGCTACTCGATCATACTGTTTTAGTGTCGATCTGTATAACTTTACAAAATTATAAGGATTTTCTTTTATTTGCCAATATACTTGTCTATGCGTTGAACTCTATTATCAATATCTTTAATTGTGTTATCTATATCAATTTTTATAAGTAATAATTTGTAATAACTATCAATTTTATCATCAATAAATTTATTATTTAGAGATTTAATAAATTGCGTTTTTTGTATCTTATTTGCTTCGATTTGCATGAAGAATGCTAAGAAAGTCGAAATAACTCCAGCTATAGCGATGAATGGATTCATTATACCTCCAATGGTGTCACCAATTTGCCCTGTTTCCGTGAAGTCCCAATTAGAAAAGGAACTCGTAAAAAGTATTGGAGATAAAAAACTAAATGATATGAGAATAATTGCTATTGAAAATAGCATCCGAGATATTCTAGTATATGCCTGTTCTTCTTTTTTCATTGTATTGTGAAGTTTATGATAATTAACATATCTAATTTCTTGGCTTATTCGATTGATGATACAGTTAAGTTTCCATTATATCTATAAGCCGGAAATATGAAGGAACTAGATTTTCAGCACAAATATAGTAAAAGGTTATACAGATATACAATAACTCAAAGAGTTTTTTATTTACGCTTTACTTATAAATAAACCGTAAGGTAAAACTATTAAGAAAAACCATAGGGGAAATAGAACTTTTTATTTTCGATTTACTATATTTGCAGGGAAATAATAATATCGTAATTATGGAGGAAAAAGGAGAAATTATATTATATCATCCGGATGAAGAGCTTAAACTTGAAGTGCGTTTGGAAGGTGAAACTGTATGGTTGAATAGGCAGCAATTGTCTATCTTATTTGATCGGGATGTAAAGACTATAGGAAAGCATGTTAATAATGCATTAAAAGAAGAACTGGCAGGGCTGGCAACTGTCGCAAAATTTGCGACAGTTCAAAATGAAGGTGGTAGGACGGTAACTCGGCAAGTTGAATATTATAATCTAGACATGATTCTTTCTGTAGGTTATAGAGTTAAATCGCAAAGAGGCGTTGAGTTGAGAAGATGGTCAAATGACGTATTAAAGGAATATCTTCTTAAGGGCTATGCTATAAATCAACGTATAGAGCACTTGGAAAACAAGATGGATTCTAAGTTTATCGCCCATGACCGGCAACTGAAAGAGTTGGCAAGCAAGGTCGACTTTTTCGTCCGGACTTCATTACCTCCGGTAGAAGGTGTCTTTTTTAATGGGCAGATCTTTGATGCTTATGTATTTGCTACCAACCTGATTCGTTCCGCTAATAAATCTCTTCTGCTGATAGATAATTATATTGATGAAAGTGTATTGCTGATGTTGGGCAAGAGAAATCCTAGCGTTTCAGCTACCATTTTCACAGGGAGAATTACCTCACAATTACAGCTTGATCTGGATAAATATAATGACCAATATCCTCCTATTAACATTAGGACTTATGCTAATGCACATGACCGTTTCATTATTATAGACGAAACGGAAGTGTATCATATCGGTGCCTCTTTGAAGGATCTGGGAAAAAAGCTTTTTGCCTTCACCAAGATGAATATGCCTGCAAGCGTTATCATAAACTCACTAGAACTTTGATCTATGGCAACTTTCCAGAAAATAAATCAACCGGTGGAAGAACTGCGAGAAAGAATATGTATTGGCATGGAAGAGTGGTGCTGTATAAGTAAATATGAGAGCAATACTGTAATATTAGATAAAGAACCAACTTTTGGAGTGGGAGCTATTATCGAAATTGCCGGTGGAGAGCAAGGGGAACTTGCATCTGTGCTCAGGATAGTGAAGGATATCGAGAAAAAGGATAACCGAACATGGATAATCACTTTAAGTGCTAAAGGTGAACTTAGCAAGAAAGTTTCGGTAATTACCTTACGACTTAATGCGGAAGAGTCGCAAGCTCTAAATCGTTTAAAAAAAGTATTGGTAAGAAAACAGCTAGTGAAACATTAAAATATTTAATTAGAGAGTTTCCCCGGTGGAATCAAATCACCAAGGAAATTATTGAATCGGCTAAGACCAAGGAAGCCAAATATGAACATTTGAAGAAGCTGAATAGAGAATTTATGTTAGCTTTTCAAGATATTGTCCAGGCTGTTAATGAAGAGGATTGATAGCAGATATGTAGGTAAATTCTGTAAAATGCCTCTTTTGTGCTATCAAATTTGAGAAATTTTAGTTGATTTATAACATTGACTCATAGCAATTATGAAGATAGGATATGCTCGTGTTTCGACGAGGGAACAGAATTTGGATTTACAGATCCAGGCCTTGGAAGAAAGTGGATGTGAATTGATCTTTAAAGAAAAGATTTCCGGTGTGGCAGATAAACGTCCGGAACTGGAGAAGTGTTTGGATCATCTTCGCAAAGGTGATGTCTTGGTCGTATATAAATTAGATCGACTCGGCCGATCATTACGGAGTATACTATGGACTATTGATCGTTTAAAGAAAAACGATATTGCTTTTGTTTCATTGAAAGACAATATCAGCACTGAGGGTCCGGCCGGTGAGTTGATGGCTAATATAATCGGAGCATGTGCCCAATTTGAAAGGGATATCATCGTTGAGCGTTGTAAGGATGGCCGACGGATAGCAAAGGAGAAAGGAGTAAAATTTGGTCGTCCTCCTAAGAAGGTTAATAATAAAAATACCGAGAAAGTGGATAGCTGTGCTAAATTGTATTTAGCCGGCAGTTCTGTCAGTTCTATAAAGAAAGCATTGGGAATTGGCAGTTATGAAACTATTTATCGTTTCTTAGCTTTAAAAGGGATATCACCTTCCCGATTCAAATCCAGAAAGAAGTGAAGTACCCTCCAATATCATATGATGAATTTTGTCAGGATATAAAGAATGTTATTATTTAGTATAGGATGTTTTTGATAGATTCAACTGGATTATCTATCAAAAACATCCTTTAAAAGTGGTAGGTATTCTAGGGTCTTTAATGTGAAGTGGTAATATGTCTTACACTATAAAATTTTAATTAACAATAAAATTGATACTATAACTCTTCTGGATGAAGTATCTTTATATTTTACTTAAAGATAGTTCTGACTCACATTTTTGGTATATGTATTGAGAAAAATTCTTTTTTATCTCAGAATCAAGAATAAGTCTTGCTTCTGTCGTTTTCCCTTTTGATTTCAATATTATACATCTAGCTAACAAATATTGAAGTTTTCCCCATATTTCAGATGTTTTATCAAATCTACTCTCTATTAGTATCAGTAATTTTTCTATTTCATCTACATTTTTGGAATGATTTAATATTTCTAGCTTGGTCAAATATGGATATATTTTCTTGGGGTACATTAGAATTGTATCATTGATAGTATGGAGAGCCTTTTCTTCATTATTTTCAATTTGAGCATAAAATTGAGTTAATGAAGTCATATACATTTCATTAGCTTTAGGATTTATATTTTTTTCAAGATCTTCAAGCAATCTTTCAAGAGTTGACTTAGCATTTCTACCTTCTAACTTGAGTAAACATCTAAAATAACTTTGGATATTGTATGGGTTGTTTCTATCTAAAGAATATGTTTCTTCTGCTAAATTGAAGGCACGATCAAATTCTTCTTTATTTAAAAAAACTTGGATTAATTCTCTTTTTGCTCTATAGTAGTTGGGAGCTTTATCTAGAACCTGGTTTAGTCGCTTTAATGCATCATCAAAACGTCCTGTCAACCTGTAATAGAAACCTAAAAGAAAATCATGATCCACGCCGGTGATCTTTTGAACTTCTGTAAGTACACGATCATCTCTTTTTCTTGCTAATGATAAACATAACCAATATCGGATTTCTCTAAGTACTCTTTCATCTAGATAATCTGAATTTTTTAAAACTCTATTCGCCAGCAATATAACTTCATCAAGTCGTCTCTCATAGTTATATAATTCTCTCATTGCATTTACAAAATGTGATGGAATTAAAAATTCAGCAGGAACATCTAGACCTTGTTTTAAAGCTTCCTTAGCAGATATTACATAATCAGAAATATCTCTATCCAAATCTTCGGCGTAATTTTTAATATTTTCTTTTACGTGAACTTTGAGATTGTTTTTGTATTTTTCATCCATTTTATAGGAGGAACGTTGGATATAATCTCTTATTGCATCGTTTAGTCTTAGGTTTTCTTTTACGCTTCCTAAATATTCAATAATAAATTCATTAGATAGTTGAGAGATTATTTCTTTTGCATTCTCAAAATCTTCTCCAAGAATTTTATTTAACATTTCTAAACTTATAAATTCGTATTCTGACAATATTTTCAACAATTGCATTCCCAATATATTGTCTTCATATCGTTTTATCAATCTAGAAACTTTTTCTGTATTATATTCAATTATTAAATGCAAATTTGTTAAGATAGATTGTATACCCTCATTTTTAATGAGTTCAACCGTATAAAATATTTGTTCAGGAAATCCTTTAAATTGTTCTGAAATTGATACTAAGTCATCTCTGTTCAAATCTCTTTGTTCTATTTTTAGTAAAGATGTAAAAAGTCCTATTCTTTCTGCTTTTTCTAATTCGGGTATTTCTAAACAAAATAAGTTCTCTTTTTTGATAGAATACATTGTTCTTACCTTTGATAAACTTATCAAGCAGAGAAGGATACTTTTGCTATCTGAGATATTCTCGACAATCTGGATAAACCAATCGGGAATGTTTCCATCTCTTGCAACAATGGCATTGTTATCCTCTATGAATAGTATATTGTCACTATCTTCTATTTCTTTTAATAACTTTGTTGCAATGTTTATTTTTTCTTCTATAGTTTTTGTTAATAGAGCTGTTACTTCGGAATGTTCCATTTGGGAATATCCCAACCCATAGATACGTATGATAAGGTCCTCAATAGAACATCGATAATCTAAAGTTATAATTGGAGGAACGTATTCAGCTCTAATTGTAGTGGAGTTTATTAGGGAATGTTTAAGAAATTTTCTTCTTCCGATTGCGTTTAATCCGCTGATTATTATGCAATTAGGGCTAGCTTGATCAATGTCATATATTCTTGTTTGGAATTGTTTGAGTTGCTCTGTCCTCCCAATAAATAGCTGATCTAGCTCTTTTTTATTAGGGAATAAATCCCAAGAAATGAGTCTTTGTTTTTGTTTAATTAAATCTACTACCTTCGTTGGCTTAGATACATATCTTAAGTTATATTCATCTTTCATCCAGTTCGGTATACTAGGATCAGAGTGCTTTATTTCTTTATCTATGATTACAGGTAAAAACTTTTTGATTTTTCCTTTTTTTATATACTCTTCTGCTTTTAAAATTTCTTTTTTTACCCAATCACTTTTTAATGAATCTCTTGATATAAAGAAAACAAATAGACCGGTACTATCAATACCTTTATAGATTTCATCTAAGGTTTTGTTTCCCTCTTCGAATGTCCATGCATCATAAACAACGTTTTGTTTTCCTAAACTTCGTGCTATTATTTCTACATATCCTTTTTGTTTACTACTGTGTGATAAAAAAAAACGTCCCATAAATTATTGTATTTGATTTTATTTAGCAAATATAGACAATATAATATAATTAAACAACCTTTCTGTTGTAATTTTAAAAACGGTGTAATTGTTTGAATTATAGAATGATATGTGCTATAGTTAGACAAGTAGGTATTTAAATAATTTCGTATTACATTTTTGTAATCTGCATTATTTTCCAGAATAAAAAAATAAGATTTGTGGGAATGTGTTTATGTTTTATATAATTAATAAAATGCCACCTATTAAGAATTTGTGTTTCTAAGATAGGTGGCTTGTACTTATGGGGTAATATTATAGGCTAGATTCAACATTCAGCTCCTTTTTTTTAATGCGGACAATGTTAGTTTCCATCCGCTTGGTGATGCTGTACATTGAAAATGCTTTTCAATTGGCGCAGAAACGGTTAAGCTCTTTTTCTCTAGTAGACCCTTAAGATCATTTGAAGATAGATTTCTGAATATATCTATATTTTCTTTTCGCAGGAAATTAACTATATGTGTGCCCGAAGCATTTTTTTGAGTACACTTATCTAATATATCTACATTTTCTATTTCTAAGCAGACTTCTTTCCCTATCATCTTTAACTTTCCGAATCCGGACATCTCATACATATTACTTTGCGCAATGATTTCATTAAATGGATAGGGAAGTCGCATATCCTACCGCAGATAATATATGTTAATCATGTGACTATATAGTGGCATATTTAATAATGAATGTATCATGTTTATTAATAGCTCCCCGTATTCTCCATGACAGAGAGTGGAAAACCACTGGTTTGTTATCTTTAAATATAATAAGAAATTATCATAGTAACATTATATAATATTGATTGCAAAATTAGACGAACACCAATTAAACTCAATTATCAATTCAGATTTTTTTTCTCTTTTTGCTCGATTGCGCTTTTCTGGGAGAGAACCTCCGGAGTTTGATTCTCTGTTTCCCCTGTTTAAATGCCTTGTAGAGGGGTTTCCAGTTGCATTTAGATAAATCAAGATATTAAATAGACAATTTAAGAAATAACAATGTTAGTAGATTTCATATTTTTGTTTCATGATTTTCCGCAAGGAAGATTAAAAATACCTTATGTTATTAACTTTTAAATTTAAGAATTATGAAACAAAGAAAGAAACTGCTGTTTGCTCTTTCGAGCTTAACAACAATTGTCGTGTTTCTATTCTCTACGACAGCGTTGGGACAATCCTTATCTGTAAAAGGTAGAGTAGTAGATAAACAGGAAGAGCCGATTATTGGAGCCAGTGTTTTAGTAGAAGGGACATCCAATGGTACAGTAACTGATCTTAATGGAGATTTCACTCTTCCCAACGTTTCTTCTAAGGGAAATGTAAAGATATCTTATATTGGATATACGACTCAGGTTATTCCGATAAATGGTAGAAAATACATTGCTGTGACTCTTTACGAAGATGCCGAGATGCTGGATGAAGTAGTTGTAGTGGGTTATGGAGTACAAAAGAAAGTGAATCTTACCGGTTCTGTTTCATCGGTAAATGGACAAGAACTGAGTCGTCGTCCGGTGGCTAATGTCACTCAGAGTTTGCAGGGTATGGTGCCTGGATTGACTGTGACCAATGGGAATTCCGGACGTCCAGGATCTTCGGCCTCTTTAACTCTCCGTGGTCAGGGAAATCTGGCTAATACGGCCAATCCTTACGTTCTGGTCGATGGAGTGGAAATGAATCTTTCGGATGTGAATCCCAATGATATTGAGAACATTTCAGTATTGAAAGATGCTGCCGCATGTGCCATCTATGGTGCGCGTGCTGCTTATGGTGTGATTCTGGTTACCACTAAAAAAGGTGAAGAAGGCAAAATGCGCGTCAGCTACCAGGGAACTGTCGGTTGGAGTTCTCCCACCGTTCTGCCCGAGATGGCCAATGCTTATGACTTTGCCCTCTATTTTAACGAAGCCTGTGCTAATGCGGGTGTTGCCAAACAATATAGTGACGAAAAACTTAGTCTCTTGCAGCAATACGTTAAAAATCCCGCAGGTATTGATCCCTGGAGTGAGTTGAATGGGCAAAACAATCTGGTAGCTGCATTTGAGAATACAGCGAAAGGTGTGGGAAATGTTGATTACTTTAAGCTTCATTATAAAGATGCTGCTTTCAAGCAAGATCACAATCTGAGCCTAAGTGGTGGAAGTAAGAAAGCGCAATATTATGTTTCGGGCGGTATTTATACCGAAGAAGGTATTTTGCGTTATGCGGATATAGATTACAAGCGTTTAAATTTCAACGCCAATCTTACTTCTCAGATCACAGATTGGCTGAAAATGAAGGTTAACACTAAGTTTATGCATTCCGATAATAACACTCCTTTTGGTTCCGGTGGACTTTCGGAGGGATTTTATCATTCGTTGGCACGTTTTCGCCCCACGGTCAGTCCTATCGATCCTAACGGACACTTTACCGAACTGACCATGATTCCTTATCTGCAGAGTGGAACTTATACCAAGACAGAGAATGATCGCCTGACTCTGACCGGAGGTTTTGAGGCACAGCCTATCAAGGACTGGAGAATTTTTCTTGATTATACCTATCGTCAGGGCAATCAGGCATATCAGGCCTTGAATGTCGCTCCGATGATTCCGGGTCTGGACAACGAAACCCTTTATAAAGGTACGCGAAGCGAACTCGGAGTGGCCGATAAAGGTGCTTTTACCCGTTCTATGTATCAGACTCGTTATCAGTCTATCAATCTGTATACCAATTATCTGTTCTCCTTGGCCGATGCGCATAACTTTACGCTGATGGCAGGATATCAGGAAGAGGATTATAACTATAGCTACATGTATAATAATGTTACAGATTTGATTTCAAGTACGAATCCTGGATTAGGTCTGGCAACAGGTGACAAGAATATCTCGGAAACACGCAACGGCTGGGCCACACGCGGATTCTTCGGACGTATCAATTATGATTATAAAGGCCGCTATCTACTTGAGGCTAACGGACGTTACGATGGTTCTTCCCGTTTTGCTTCCAAGAATCGTTGGGGATTTTTCCCTTCGGTATCTGTAGGATGGAACATCGCCCGTGAATCGTTCATGCAGAAAAGTTTAGATGTCATTTCTGCTTTGAAGCTTCGTGGATCTTGGGGATTGTTGGGTAACCAAAGTGGTGCAGGACTTTATACTTTTGCTTCTACCATGGGAGTGACTACGTTGGGTAATTTCTATTTCAAGGATGGTCGTGATATGTATATTAATGCTCCGGGGGTGGTAGACCCGAATACGACTTGGGAAAAAGTTGAAAGTAAAGAGATAGCTCTTGATTTCGGATTATTCGGAAATTCACTGACCGGTACTTTCGGTGTATTCCAGCGAGACACGAAAGATATGTTGGGTCCGACGGCCGACCTTGCAGATATTTTCGGTGCGACGGTTCCCAATACAAATAATGCCTGCATGCGCAATCGCGGATGGGAGTTGATGCTGAATTGGCGTGGAAAGATTGGCAGTGACATCGATTATTCAATTGGCGGTTCGGTTGCCGATGCGACCTCCGAAGTTACTGCTTATGAAAACCCGACAGGAACCAATCCTTCTGGTGCCTGGTATGTGGGCCGCAAAGTCGGTGAAATCTGGGGATACCGTGCCGATGGTCTGATTCAGACCCAGGAAGAAGCAAATGCTTACAATGCCCAGTATGATTTGTCTTACCTGTCCGGTCAGAAGTGGACTCCAGGTGATGTAAAATACCGTGATCTGAATGGTGATAACAAGATCAATAATGGTACCAATGTATTAGGAGATATGGGTGACGTGACAATTATCGGTAATACTACTCCACGCTATGAATATACGTTGAACGGATCTATCAGCTGGAAGGGCATTTCGTTGAGTGTTATGTTTCAGGGGGTTGGCAAACGCGATTGGAATCCCGGCGGAGCCGTTTATTTCTGGGGATGCGGCCCGTATGCACAAGTCACTGTTTTCAAAGAGCATCTTGACTATTGGCGTGAAGATAATAAGGGAGCTTATTATCCCAAACCTTATACAGCCGGTGCCGGTGCTATCGGACAATATCGGAACAAGACCTCTCAGACAGTCGACCGTTATCTGCAAAATGCAGCTTATTGCCGCCTGAAGAACTTGACTTTAAGTTATGACTTGCCGTCAGCATGGGTGAAAAAGGTAGGATTCAGCAAAACACAAGTATTCTTCTCTGGTGAGAATCTACTTACTTTCACTAAACTGGCCGGAATGTTCGACCCAGAAGCTGTATTTACCGGCAATGGCTATACATCTGAGGGAGGAAAGAACTATCCGATGAACAGAGTGCTTTCAATAGGATTAATTGTTAACTTATAATACAAACTATATGAAAAAAAGAAATATACTGATTGGTTTAGCCCTCTTATTTGTTCTGGGAGGATGCTATGAACTTGACAAGATGCCTGAAGGACAGCTTTCTACGTCTACGGCTTTCGGAACTACTTCTGAAATTACTAAATATCTGAACCAATTCTATCAGAGTGCGGTGCGTACCCAACCCGGCGGGGTAGGCGGAGCCGACGGAATTGCTTTCGGAGATAATAACAGCGATAATATGATTTTAAATTCCGTCAATACCCGCCTCGCGGGAGAAACTTCGTTGAGCAGTGCGGTAGCATTGGGGAATTATAATAATATTCGTAATCTTAACTTCCTGATCAATAACTGGGGAAATTGTACTGAGACCGGAAGTGCTCTGAATAATTGTAAAGGAGAGGCTTATTATTTCCGTGCCTGGTATTATTATCAGATGTTTATTAACTATGGTGAACTCACTTGGGTAAATGAAGTACTTGATCCCGTACAGGAACAGATGGAACGTCCTCGTGACAAACGTACGTTGATAGCGGATAGTATTCTTGCTGATTTGGACAGAGCCATTCTGTATCTGAACTCCGAAAATACGAATGCGAATATGCGTGTACACAAAGATGTGGCCCGTGCGCTGAAAAGCGAAGTCGCTCTGTTTGAAGGTACGTGGGAAAAATATCATAAAGCCAAAGGTGATGAGTTTTATGATAAAACGATCACGGACGAAAAAATCGATGATTATTTTCGTCAGGCCGCCGATGCTGCTTATGCTGTAATGGAAAGAGGGGTATGGAACATTTCGATGGGCAATCCGCTGACTGCTTACCGTGACTTGTTCATTACTCTCGATCTGTCGAGTAACAAAGAAGTGCTTTGGTGGAAAAAGTATGATGCTTCTGACAATATAGGGCATTCTGTTACCCGTTATCTGAATAAGGGAGGTGGCTTGACCGGCGTTTCGGCTTCATTGGTAGATGACTATTTGACACGTGATGGACGTCCGTTTACAGGTTCGGAAAAAGATGCGGCAAAAGTCATCTATGGAGATGAACTCGCACCTGAACTGCGTGATCCCCGTTTGTCGCAGACCGTTTGTACTCCCGGACAGTCTTTGCGTCCCAATAACGGATATGTGTATCAGTTTCCTCCTTTAGATGGAAATAGCTATGACCAGAATACGACCGGTTTCTCACTATTGAAGTATGTAGAGTTCAATACAGAATATTCTGCAACAATCGACGGGGAATATAAAAGTCAGGCTCCGGCCATCCAGTATCGTTATGCCGATATTCTCCTTAATTATGCCGAAGCACTGGCCGAGTTGGATGGTGCAGGCAATGCCGATAAAATTGCAGCCGCTCTCAAGCCGCTCCGGGATCGGGTAGATATGCCTGCTGTCAATTTCGATCGTGAGTACAACACTTCTCCCGACTATCCTTTTAGTGGACTCGATAAATATATTCAGGTGGTACGTCGTGAGCGCCGTATTGAGAAAGCTTGCGAAGGAAGACGCCTATTCGACATTCTGCGTTGGGCTGCCGCCGATGTCCTGATTGTCGGAAATACACCTACAGGTGCTCTCTTTGTTGGTAGTAATCTGGAAGGCAGTTATGGAAATAATCTAGTGTACGACCAGGTAGCCAATAATAATCTGTTCTTGACAGGCAAGCCCGGTGATACCAAACGTTATATTATTCCGTTCAATAATAAAAACTATCCCAACGGATGGCAATTTAAACTTGACCGCGATTATTTACTCCCGATTCAGCAGCGTATGCTGACTCTGACAAACAACCAATGGAAACAGAATCCAGGTTGGTAAAATAGCACTATTTAAAAGTTGGAATATAATATGGAAAAATCAACATTCTTGTTTTTATATTCCCTTGCAGGGACAGCGGCCTTTGTGTCGCTGTCTTCCTTTCAGGATATAAAAGATGAAAAGAAAGGAGAAGGGAAAAAATCTTTTAATGTTGTTTACATCATGTGCGATGATCATTCGTATCAAACTATAAGTACTTATGATCAACGCTATATGCAGACTCCGAATATCGACCGGATCGCAAACGAAGGAGTTCGTTTCACAAATAGTTTTGTAGCCAACTCGCTGAGTGGTCCCAGCCGTGCCTGTATGCTGACCGGCAAGCATAGTCATGCCAACGGTTTTACCGACAACTCCACTACTTTTGACGGAAGCCAGCAGACCTTCCCGAAGCTATTGCGTAATGCGGGTTATCAGACTGCGATGATCGGTAAGTGGCATCTGGTTTCCGAGCCTACCGGTTTCGATTATTGGGATATTCTCGTGGGACAAGGCAATTACTACAATCCCGACTTTATCAATAACGGGAAGAAGGTACAGCGTGAAGGCTATGCCACCAATATTATAACCGATCTGGCCATCGACTGGCTTGATGAAAAGCGTGACAAAGAGAAACCTTTCTGCCTTTTCATTCATCATAAAGCTCCCCACCGTACCTGGATGCCCGATCTGTGTGATTTGGATCTTTACGAAGACGTGGTCTATCCGCTGCCCGAAAACTTTTATGATAAATATGAAGGCAGAGTGGCGGCATCTCTACAAGAGATGAGTATTATCAAAGATATGGATCTTGTATACGATCTGAAAATGGCCGATAAAGAAAATGAAATCCATACTCAGACAGGACTCGAACAGGCCGGGCGTTCCATGTACAGCCGGTTAAGTCCTGAACAAAAACTTCTCTGGGATAAACATTATGATCCGATTATCCGGAAGTTTAAAGAAGTCAGACTGACCGGAAAAGCTCTTGCCGAATGGAAGTACCAGCAATATATGCATGACTATATGCGTGTGATCCATTCAGTTGACCGCAATGTGGGACGTGTGCTCGATTATCTGGAGAAAAACGGATTACTGGAAAACACGATGATTGTTTACACCTCAGATCAGGGTTTTTACATGGGCGAACACGGTTGGTTTGACAAACGCTTTATGTATGAAGAGTCTTTTCGTACACCTCTGCTGGTACGTCTTCCCGGAGGTAAGAAAGGCGACATCGACAAGATGGTGCAAAACATCGATTATGGTCCTACCATCCTTGATCTTGCAGGTGTACCTACTCCTGCGGATATGCATGGAGTTTCGTTCTTGCCTCTGCTTCGTGGAGAGAAAGCTTCCCGATGGCGCAAGTCGCTTTATTACCATTTCTATGAATATCCGGCAGAACATGCGGTCAGACGGCACTATGGAGTGCGTACCGAACGTTATAAACTGATGCACTTTTACAATGATATAGATTGTTGGGAACTGTATGATCTGAAGCAGGATCCGTCCGAAATGAACAATCTGTATGGAAAGCCGGGAACAGAGAAAATAACGAAAGAGCTTCGGCAAGAATTGCTTAAACTTCAACTTCAGTACGACGATCCGATTCGTAAGTTAAACTAAAATGTTCCGGAGGAGGACATGCTCTGATTAACTTATGTAACGTATATAACGAGAGGGTCTTAAAGTCCCAATGACACGCCCTGAGAAAGTCATAAATAGTTGAAAGACGAAAAGAGTCATATCCTCACTCAAGATAGAGTTTGATATGACTCTTTTTTTGTGGTTAATAGAGGTTGGAAGATGATAGATTGAAGTTATTCGTTTCTAAAATAAAGTCTTGATACACCCTTTTGCATAAGTCTGTTTATTCTTTTTTATTTTTCTTCCTATATTCCGAGGGACTTTCGCCCACTGTGTTTTTAAATATGGTACTGAAATTTCGCTGGTATGTAAATCCGGTTTGTTCCGAAATATCCCGTATTCCCAGAGCAGTGTCTGTAAGCAACTGCTGGGCATGGCGGATGCGTTGTTGGGTGATATATTCGTTGACGCCGACACCTATAAATGTTTTCATTTTATTGTAAAGTGTGGCCCGGCTCATGTACATCAGTTGCGCCACCATATTTACATCCAGCTCGGTATTGTCCATGTTTTCACTGATTATTTTGTTGAGCAAGATTATGAATTGTTCGTCTTGTGGTGTTTCAGGCTCCGATTTGTGCTCATTTTCCATTATTTCCGTGCTCCTGTAATGTTGGCGCATGATATTGTGGTTATTTAAAATATTCTGAATTTGTATAGTCAGCAAATCCATATCGAAGGGTTTGGGGATGTAGGCATCAGCTCCCGTCTTATAACTTTGCTCCATACTGGGGTCGTCCACTCTCGAGGTCAGCAGGATGACGGGAATGTAACCGAGTTCTGCATTCTCCTTGATTCTTTTACATAATTCAAGACCATTCATTCGCGGCATTATAATGTCACTGATGACGAGTTGGGGAAATTTAGAAACGATGGTTGGTATCGCCTCCATTCCGTCGTGAGCCTTGTATACCGTTTCAAAAAGCGAAGATAAGTTCTCGGCTAGATAGTCACACAAATCTGGATCGTCTTCAACTATAATGACCGAGCAGTATCGGGTGGATGATAAACAGGTCTCTATCATCGAACTGTTCTGAATGGGGAGCACCTCGTTCAAATAAGGTTTCGGGGTACAGGTAACATGCCCCAGTACCTGTTGATAGGGTAATGTGAAATAGAAAGTGGCTCCCTTGGTTTCGTTGTTGACAGCCCCGATGCTGCCTCCATGCATTTCAACCAGTTGTTTAGCATATGACAGTCCGATACCGGTTCCCTGAATGTTGTGCTTGCCCTGCTGAAATCTGGTAAAGAGGCTTTCAATATTTTCATCGCCCAGTCCTATGCCTTCGTCTTTGACTTCGATGCGCACCAGCTTATTGTCTTGCTCCAGCCGGGTGGTAACCATAACTTCCGAATTCGGATAACTGAATTTATAAGCATTCATCAGCAGATTGCTGACAATGATTTCACACTGTGCGATATCGAAAGAGACAATCCGGATATTGGGATCGGGGCGGAAGACCAAACGGATGCCCCGCATCTCGAATTCATTGCCGAAATCGTCAATAATAGTCTGTATCCAGTCGTTGAAGAGGGTTGGAGTCAGTTGCATCGTGTTCTGTCCCACTTCCATTTTTCGCATGTTGAGTATCATGTTGATGATATTCTTCATCTGCCTCGCTTGCTTAAAAGTTCCCTGTAGCTTACCTCGTATTTCGTATGGTATTTGCTTGTTGTTCATTAACTGCTTCAGCGGAGTATAAAGTAGTGTCAACGGAGTACGCAATTCATGGTTGATATTGATCAATGCCTGTACTTTGTCTTTATAGATTTGTCTCTCTTTTTCTTTTAATTTTTGTTGCATACGCTCTTCACGGCGCCGGATAATGTAGATTGCCGCTACAAGCAGGATGCTAATATAGAGCGTGATAAATACGGGATGTTGCCACCAGGGTGGGAGTACCGTCAGATGCAGCAAATCGTAGGAGGGGCTCCACCGTCCGTCTATCTGTGTACATTGTACCTTGATCCGGTAGTCTCCCGGAGGCAGTGTCTGAATGGCCAGATAGGGTCTTGAGGACTGAATAAAGTTACTGTTTAGCCCTTCTATGTGATAGCGGTAAATACGTTTGCGAAAGATATCTCCTTCATCCAGTTTACTGCGTACGGTCAGAGAAGTGAAGTGCGGATTTATTTCCAGTTGTGGAACATTTCCACTGTGGTCAGGCATGATGTTTATTCCGTTCAGTTGTGTTTCCAGCAGACTGAGTTTCGGGATGTTCTGTTCATAATGCTGATTGAGTGACTTGTTTACGCGCACCAATCCTGAAGAGCCTCCCATGTAGATATTGTTGTCGCGGGTCACCAATACCGGTTTGGGCAGAAAATCATTTGGCGACACTCCGTCCGTCTCACTGAATATTACAAATCGTTTTTCTTTCGGAAAGTAAGCATACAGTGTCCCTGAAGTTCCTATCCACATAATTCCCGTATGATCCATTATTAGGGAGGTTACGATATCATTGTCATCCGGAAGTTTGATTTCTGTTTTCTCGGATGTTTTCAGATTGAGTGTATTCAATCCGTTTCGGGTAGCCATCCATACTACTCCGGTGCTGTCGATATACGCCGATAATATATTCTGGTTCAGGTTTATCGAAGTCGGTTCATACCTGTTCGCTTCTTTGTTGTAGAGGAATATGTGGGTTTGAGTAAAAAAGTATGGTTTTGAGTCATATTCGCCGATGAAGATCCAGGCCCCCAAATAGCTCTTTCCGGGAGGTGTAATCGGGGTGAACTGTTTCTTTTCTCTGGAGTACCGATAGTAGTAGCCACCATGAAATTCGATCTCTCCTTCAGGGGTTGTATATAGGTTAACCGGTATTCCCAGATAGTTAATCCGGCTGTCTATTTGTTCGTTCAATATTGTAAAGTGCCGTTTCTTACCGTTTTTTTTATCGAATATATAAATTCCTTTGTTAAAGTTCGATGCCAGTAGCTCCGTATCGGAGAAGCGACAAATAGAAACAATTTTATCGCCGAAAGTGGACGGAAAATGGGTGAACTCTTCGGTGTTCGGATTGAAACAGTTGATACCTCCGCCGTCTGTTCCTATCCAGATGATACCTTTCTCATCTTCAAGCAGGCATAACGGACATTTCTCGGACATTCCGCTTGGATCATTTTTGGGTGCTTTCGTATAAGTCTTTATAAAGTTTTCTTTCATCCCCAATAGCCCTTCCCTCACCATGCCGATCCACATATTGTTTTTGCTGTTCTGCAGGCAGAGAACCGAATTGGCTGGAAAATTATGGCTTCTTTCACTTGACAGGATGGTGAGTTGCCTGCTTTCCGGCGTGATGATGTTAACTCCACCTCCATCGGTTGCCAGCCAAATCTGTCCGTTTCGTTCTTCGATATCTAATATGACGTTGCTACTGAGCCCTGGGTTTTGGGAGTTGAAGATGGCTGTCAGTTTACCTTCAGGTGTATAGCACGCTGCTCCCTTTCCATATTCCGTAATCCAGAAACGGTTCTGTGAGTCGATATAGAAGTCAGTGATTGTATTCAGACTGTCAAATGGTGAATTTTTGATCTCTCCGGTGAACTTGTTTATCAATATCAGACGTTGCTCCGTTGTGGAGAGGGCAATAAAAGTTTGCTCGTCGTATGTATACATTTTACTGATCAGCACAGGCTTGCCGTTCTTTTTTAGTGGCAGGCGTTCCAAAGGCCTGTTATCCGAATGATAGTACAGTAATGTATCCCTGATGGGAAATATGGTTTGATTATTGTCCGTGAATGCGGTGTAGGCTTTTATCGGCCTGCCTTCGTTTAGCAACGGTTCGAAGAGGTCCTTTTTCCGATTGTAATGCATCGTTCCGTTTTGTGTAAAGATCCATACGTTTCCATGTCCGTTACCTGTTACTCCGTAGATTAATTGTGAATAGGTATGTGTAGAATGATGTTGAGGATACTTCTTCAGCTTTTCTCCATCGAAACGGTAAATTCCGTAGGGAGTGCCGATCCATACCAGACCGTTTTGGTCGTCATATATTGAGGTGACTGTCGAGGGGAGCCCCTCTTTTACAGATATTTGTTTAAAATAATAGTATCCGGAGTTATTTCCTTTTATTGTATGAATGTTGATTAATAATAGGAGTGAAAATAAGGTTACTATCTGTTTTTTCATATATTAGCTTCGAAAATTTGACTAGGTCAGTTAAAATATGGAGGTATGCCGGGATGTACTTTCCCGTCTGGTCAGCATTTTCGGTCCGCCTCCATTAATGTTTCTCTTCTTATTATTAGCAGTGTCCTACAATGCCAATTAAACAATCTATACGATGGACTTTAATACGGCGTTCTTTCTCCCAGGTAGTAGAACTTTCATTGCCATCAATGGTTTGTTTCATGTTTTTGAAGCCGTTTCCTATTAAATATGATGCTCCCACTCTGGCAGAGAATCTTTTTGTTATTTTATATTCAAACATTATATCAATATTTGGAGCAAAAGAATTTGTACTTGTTTTCCATTTAAGTAAATCAGCGTTGTTTTTGTAGTGCATATATCCTGCTCCTACAGTGTTAATCATATTAAAATTATTTGTTAGAGGAGTTATTAATTCAAATTGAGGTGCAATGTAGTGTAGGGATACATTGTCTTTATAATTTGTATATACATCTACAAGCTCATATTTTCCGGAAGTTCCCCAATAATTGTACTTTATTCCTAAACCTATCCGTTTATTTAGTAGATATAGCACTTTTAAATCAGCTGAGATTCCGTTTTTATATTCATTTCTGTAATTAGGACTTACAGGAGAGAGGTTAAAGCTACCGACTAAAAAGCCAACTCCTACATCGGCAGAAACAAGTACTTTGTTTTGTAATTTCTCTTGTGAAAAGAGAGATAAACTACAAAATAAAAATAGCATTAATAGATTTTTTCTTTTCATATCATAGTATGTTTGATTAAAAATTAAAAAAATACGAACTGTCCAATGAAGATTCTAGTGCATAGGATAACAAAAATAAGAATAAAATCGAATAATATTACTTCTTTGCAATATATATTTTAATTTATCAATCTTACTTTTGACATACTCCCATTTCTAAAGGAATGGGATTCGGTTGTCATCGGAAACTGCCTACATAGCAGGTCTTCCGTTCTCTCTTCCCAAAGTCGACTTAATATATTTTGAGCTGCATTGATGAGTTTTGAAAATCAAACGAACAGTTAAAGGACGAGTGAATAGAAGCGTAAAAACATATCGAATGGAAACAAGTTTATATCCAGGACAGTACAGCCTATGGAAAAAATATTCCCAGAGTAAACTCGCAGATTGCAGTTGAACTAGTGTATCAAAAATTGGAATGTGCAAAAGTCTATACAAGGCATATGGAAGATGCGATGGTACAGAAAGTTCAGGTAGTCCCGAAAATACCAAAAACAGCCTCCAGCATAAATCATGGAGGCTGTTTTTTATTATTTATTCAAGAAATAAAGTTACTTCATCTCCAAAAAACTGTTCTTTCTCATATGCCCCAATGATAGAATATGTAGCATCATCTATTCTATTCTTTTTTAAAGAACCGATAAAACTTAAAATATAACTGTCTGTTGTTTCGTCTGGTTCAAGTCTTTTTCCATAAGGACTTTTTATTATAATTCTACCATTATCTATTTCATATTTTGATTTTCCTTTCAAAATATATAAAGTGTTTTTTGTTTGGAAGGAAACGGAATCATTGTTTTCAAAGGTAAGAGAGAGGCTTTGATTACTAAAGGTCTTTCCAAGAATCATGGTTTCAATATCCGTCTGTTCTTTTTCGCATGAATACAAACAGAAACACAATAGAATTAAATAACTAATAATCTTCATAATCTTTAAAAACTTACAGAACGTGAAAATGCATCACTCATTGGACTTATTGTTATCGATACGGTTCCATTACTAACATTTTTAGGACGATATCCTTTTGAAGAGTTTTTCTCTACGATGATAGCATCATAAAAATTTAGAGTTAACGTCCCTAATTGATCACTTTCTTTCGTTGTTTCTATTGTAATAGTGGAACTAGTGGAAGTGGATTTAGTTGTGTCGTATCCTAATCCAATTTTAATACTTCCTCCTTTTGTACCTATTGGAATATCACCATCTGCACTAGACTTAAAATTTGCTGCAAAAGTAGTTGTTTTATTTTGACTATAAGTAATCTTTTCATCTGCATCTCTTTCAAAAATATTAATAAATCTCTCCAAAGACTGTGTGGAAATATCCCACTTAGGTAATCTTGTGTCATGCCCTTTTGTTCTAGGATAATACCATTTTCTTTCTAATTTATGAGGATCTATAGTGTAATAGAATTTAGAGTGTCTAAACATTGTTTTATGTCTATATGACTTTTCTATAGGAACGTTAAATAATTCTTGAGGTTTAACATTAAAAACATATTCGTGTGCTGTCAGTTCTTTGATATTTTTAACTCCTGTAAATACTTGTAAGATAATTTCGAAATTTCCATCAATCCAAAATCTACTTAGGGCTTCATCATCGGAAATTTCACCTTTTTTATTGCTAATAGTTCCTTTGTCTTTTCGAGTTGGATCTCCTTCCTGATCTGCCATTGTAAAGTAACTACTTGGACTTATTTGAATTCTATAAATATATTCATCTATATTCATGTTTAGACTTCCTTCCTGTTTATTATCTGTTAGCCCATAATATATATTATCGCGTTGTAGAGAAGGGTTTTCTTTCATTTTTTCATATGCATTTTTTACTATGGGGTCTACAATGTCTTCAGAAAGCCAATCTATATTATCAGGTTCTGACATACTACGTGTTGATGGAGTATTTTGTTTGCTATTTGTTCCATCAAAAGCCTTGTCTATGAATTGATAACTATTTGCAACACCACGAGTATTTATTGATACAGGGATAACTCTTTCATTGTTTTTCACAACGAGTAAATGAAAACCTGGAATGCCGTTTTGGGGGATTTCTCCGGATTTTTCTCCATTAAGATACAATAACATCTTAGAGGTTTGATTCTCTTTAAAAGTAACAGGAATCTGATTATCTGTTATATCCCAATTATAAGGGGTAATATTTGTAAATAGAGATAAATCCGGGACATAAATATTCAATAATGGTAACGTTCTCTCAATATTACTTAATTCTTCTTCTGTTGTATACTTCAAGAGTATATTTCTAAATGTTCCCCCTTTTCCTACTACTTCATTTTTTAAGATAGGATAGAAAACGTCAAAGTCATTGTCAAATTGTTGTATTGCTTTATCTTTTATAAAACTACGTAGTTCTATATTTTCGTATATAGCTTTAGATAAAATTTCGGAAAATTCTTGTTTGGCGTCATTTTCGGTCAACGAAATGCTGTCCAAAAGGGGAGTGGTCGAATCTTGTGCACTTTGATTTTCTGAGAAATCCTCTGCACAAGAAAAAGCAAATGTACATAGTGCAATAATGAATAAAGATTTTTTCATGATGTCTTGATTAAAAATAATGTTTATTTATTAATTTGTTATATGCAAATATAAAGAATATATCTTTATTAATTCTTCGATATCCTTGATTTTTTATTTAGAATTCCTCACTTAGTATTTTTAAGAGTATGTTTTTTGTGTGTACCTTGTTTGCCCCCACTCCATAGCTTATCGTCCATAAAATATGATATTATGAATTCAATTTTAATCGGCTATAACCTTAATAAGATTGGTCAAGATTATACCTCTTATTGAAAAATTCACTCATTGCCTACGTGATTTTAGAAACTATATTCACCCATATCAGCAGATGTGTATCGGATTTGAGCCAGACGAATACATGACAAAAATTTGTTTTCAAGTTTTGAAAGCAGCGTTGTGTTAAATTAAAAAAACAATAATAACTGATTATTTACAGGTGGATGGGAATTAATGTTTCCAAATATTAGTGTTAGAGATAATGTATCTATGTTTTTCTTATAATATTACTCTATTTTTGAAAAAAACAACAGATAAAAGCCACCTATTAAGAATTTGCTTTTCTAAGATAGGTGGCTTCGAACTTATGATCTTGATATTATAAGCTAGATTCAACATTCAACTCCTTTTTTTTAATGCGGATAATGTTAATTTCCATCCGTTTGGTGAAGCTGTACATTGAAATTTTCTCTCAACGGGTCCGGAAACGATTAAATTCTTTTTCTCTAGTAGCCCCTTAAGATCATTTGAAGATAGATTTTTGAATATATCTATATTTTCTTTTCGCAAGAAATTAACTATATGTGTGCCTGAAACGCTCTTTTGTGTACACTTATCTAATATATCTACATTTTCTATTTCTAAGCAGACTTCTTTCCCTATCATCTTTAACTTTCCGAATCCGGACATCTCATACATATTACTTTGCGCAATGATTTCATTAAATGGATAGGGAAGTCGCATATCCTACCGCAGATAATATATGTTAATCATGTGACTATATAGTGGCATATTTAATAATGAATGTATCATGTTTATTAATAGCTCCCCGTATTCTCCATGACAGAGAGTGGAAAACCACTGGTTTGTTATCTTTAAATATAATAAGAAATTATCATAGTAACATTATATAATATTGATTGCAAAATTAGACGAACACCAATTAAACTCAATTATCAATTCAGATTTTTTTTCTCTTTTTGCTCGATTGCGCTTTTCTGGGAGAGAACCTCCGGAGTTTGATTCTCTGTTTCCCCTGTTTAAATGCCTTGTAGAGGGGTTTCCAGTTGCATTTAGATAAATCAAGATATTAAATAGACAATTTAAGAAATAACAATGTTAGTAGATTTCATATTTTTGTTTCATGATTTTCCGCAAGGAAGATTAAAAATACCTTATGTTATTAACTTTTAAATTTAAGAATTATGAAACAAAGAAAGAAACTGCTGTTTGCTCTTTCGAGCTTAACAACAATTGTCGTGTTTCTATTCTCTACGACAGCGTTGGGACAATCCTTATCTGTAAAAGGTAGAGTAGTAGATAAACAGGAAGAGCCGATTATTGGAGCCAGTGTTTTAGTAGAAGGGACATCCAATGGTACAGTAACTGATCTTAATGGAGATTTCACTCTTCCCAACGTTTCTTCTAAGGGAAATGTAAAGATATCTTATATTGGATATACGACTCAGGTTATTCCGATAAATGGTAGAAAATACATTGCTGTGACTCTTTACGAAGATGCCGAGATGCTGGATGAAGTAGTTGTAGTGGGTTATGGAGTACAAAAGAAAGTGAATCTTACCGGTTCTGTTTCATCGGTAAATGGACAAGAACTGAGTCGTCGTCCGGTGGCTAATGTCACTCAGAGTTTGCAGGGTATGGTGCCTGGATTGACTGTGACCAATGGGAATTCCGGACGTCCAGGATCTTCGGCCTCTTTAACTCTCCGTGGTCAGGGAAATCTGGCTAATACGGCCAATCCTTACGTTCTGGTCGATGGAGTGGAAATGAATCTTTCGGATGTGAATCCCAATGATATTGAGAACATTTCAGTATTGAAAGATGCTGCCGCATGTGCCATCTATGGTGCGCGTGCTGCTTATGGTGTGATTCTGGTTACCACTAAAAAAGGTGAAGAAGGCAAAATGCGCGTCAGCTACCAGGGAACTGTCGGTTGGAGTTCTCCCACCGTTCTGCCCGAGATGGCCAATGCTTATGACTTTGCCCTCTATTTTAACGAAGCCTGTGCTAATGCGGGTGTTGCCAAACAATATAGTGACGAAAAACTTAGTCTCTTGCAGCAATACGTTAAAAATCCCGCAGGTATTGATCCCTGGAGTGAGTTGAATGGGCAAAACAATCTGGTAGCTGCATTTGAGAATACAGCGAAAGGTGTGGGAAATGTTGATTACTTTAAGCTTCATTATAAAGATGCTGCTTTCAAGCAAGATCACAATCTGAGCCTAAGTGGTGGAAGTAAGAAAGCGCAATATTATGTTTCGGGCGGTATTTATACCGAAGAAGGTATTTTGCGTTATGCGGATATAGATTACAAGCGTTTAAATTTCAACGCCAATCTTACTTCTCAGATCACAGATTGGCTGAAAATGAAGGTTAACACTAAGTTTATGCATTCCGATAATAACACTCCTTTTGGTTCCGGTGGACTTTCGGAGGGATTTTATCATTCGTTGGCACGTTTTCGCCCCACGGTCAGTCCTATCGATCCTAACGGACACTTTACCGAACTGACCATGATTCCTTATCTGCAGAGTGGAACTTATACCAAGACAGAGAATGATCGCCTGACTCTGACCGGAGGTTTTGAGGCACAGCCTATCAAGGACTGGAGAATTTTTCTTGATTATACCTATCGTCAGGGCAATCAGGCATATCAGGCCTTGAATGTCGCTCCGATGATTCCGGGTCTGGACAACGAAACCCTTTATAAAGGTACGCGAAGCGAACTCGGAGTGGCCGATAAAGGTGCTTTTACCCGTTCTATGTATCAGACTCGTTATCAGTCTATCAATCTGTATACCAATTATCTGTTCTCCTTGGCCGATGCGCATAACTTTACGCTGATGGCAGGATATCAGGAAGAGGATTATAACTATAGCTACATGTATAATAATGTTACAGATTTGATTTCAAGTACGAATCCTGGATTAGGTCTGGCAACAGGTGACAAGAATATCTCGGAAACACGCAACGGCTGGGCCACACGCGGATTCTTCGGACGTATCAATTATGATTATAAAGGCCGCTATCTACTTGAGGCTAACGGACGTTACGATGGTTCTTCCCGTTTTGCTTCCAAGAATCGTTGGGGATTTTTCCCTTCGGTATCTGTAGGATGGAACATCGCCCGTGAATCGTTCATGCAGAAAAGTTTAGATGTCATTTCTGCTTTGAAGCTTCGTGGATCTTGGGGATTGTTGGGTAACCAAAGTGGTGCAGGACTTTATACTTTTGCTTCTACCATGGGAGTGACTACGTTGGGTAATTTCTATTTCAAGGATGGTCGTGATATGTATATTAATGCTCCGGGGGTGGTAGACCCGAATACGACTTGGGAAAAAGTTGAAAGTAAAGAGATAGCTCTTGATTTCGGATTATTCGGAAATTCACTGACCGGTACTTTCGGTGTATTCCAGCGAGACACGAAAGATATGTTGGGTCCGACGGCCGACCTTGCAGATATTTTCGGTGCGACGGTTCCCAATACAAATAATGCCTGCATGCGCAATCGCGGATGGGAGTTGATGCTGAATTGGCGTGGAAAGATTGGCAGTGACATCGATTATTCAATTGGCGGTTCGGTTGCCGATGCGACCTCCGAAGTTACTGCTTATGAAAACCCGACAGGAACCAATCCTTCTGGTGCCTGGTATGTGGGCCGCAAAGTCGGTGAAATCTGGGGATACCGTGCCGATGGTCTGATTCAGACCCAGGAAGAAGCAAATGCTTACAATGCCCAGTATGATTTGTCTTACCTGTCCGGTCAGAAGTGGACTCCAGGTGATGTAAAATACCGTGATCTGAATGGTGATAACAAGATCAATAATGGTACCAATGTATTAGGAGATATGGGTGACGTGACAATTATCGGTAATACTACTCCACGCTATGAATATACGTTGAACGGATCTATCAGCTGGAAGGGCATTTCGTTGAGTGTTATGTTTCAGGGGGTTGGCAAACGCGATTGGAATCCCGGCGGAGCCGTTTATTTCTGGGGATGCGGCCCGTATGCACAAGTCACTGTTTTCAAAGAGCATCTTGACTATTGGCGTGAAGATAATAAGGGAGCTTATTATCCCAAACCTTATACAGCCGGTGCCGGTGCTATCGGACAATATCGGAACAAGACCTCTCAGACAGTCGACCGTTATCTGCAAAATGCAGCTTATTGCCGCCTGAAGAACTTGACTTTAAGTTATGACTTGCCGTCAGCATGGGTGAAAAAGGTAGGATTCAGCAAAACACAAGTATTCTTCTCTGGTGAGAATCTACTTACTTTCACTAAACTGGCCGGAATGTTCGACCCAGAAGCTGTATTTACCGGCAATGGCTATACATCTGAGGGAGGAAAGAACTATCCGATGAACAGAGTGCTTTCAATAGGATTAATTGTTAACTTATAATACAAACTATATGAAAAAAAGAAATATACTGATTGGTTTAGCCCTCTTATTTGTTCTGGGAGGATGCTATGAACTTGACAAGATGCCTGAAGGACAGCTTTCTACGTCTACGGCTTTCGGAACTACTTCTGAAATTACTAAATATCTGAACCAATTCTATCAGAGTGCGGTGCGTACCCAACCCGGCGGGGTAGGCGGAGCCGACGGAATTGCTTTCGGAGATAATAACAGCGATAATATGATTTTAAATTCCGTCAATACCCGCCTCGCGGGAGAAACTTCGTTGAGCAGTGCGGTAGCATTGGGGAATTATAATAATATTCGTAATCTTAACTTCCTGATCAATAACTGGGGAAATTGTACTGAGACCGGAAGTGCTCTGAATAATTGTAAAGGAGAGGCTTATTATTTCCGTGCCTGGTATTATTATCAGATGTTTATTAACTATGGTGAACTCACTTGGGTAAATGAAGTACTTGATCCCGTACAGGAACAGATGGAACGTCCTCGTGACAAACGTACGTTGATAGCGGATAGTATTCTTGCTGATTTGGACAGAGCCATTCTGTATCTGAACTCCGAAAATACGAATGCGAATATGCGTGTACACAAAGATGTGGCCCGTGCGCTGAAAAGCGAAGTCGCTCTGTTTGAAGGTACGTGGGAAAAATATCATAAAGCCAAAGGTGATGAGTTTTATGATAAAACGATCACGGACGAAAAAATCGATGATTATTTTCGTCAGGCCGCCGATGCTGCTTATGCTGTAATGGAAAGAGGGGTATGGAACATTTCGATGGGCAATCCGCTGACTGCTTACCGTGACTTGTTCATTACTCTCGATCTGTCGAGTAACAAAGAAGTGCTTTGGTGGAAAAAGTATGATGCTTCTGACAATATAGGGCATTCTGTTACCCGTTATCTGAATAAGGGAGGTGGCTTGACCGGCGTTTCGGCTTCATTGGTAGATGACTATTTGACACGTGATGGACGTCCGTTTACAGGTTCGGAAAAAGATGCGGCAAAAGTCATCTATGGAGATGAACTCGCACCTGAACTGCGTGATCCCCGTTTGTCGCAGACCGTTTGTACTCCCGGACAGTCTTTGCGTCCCAATAACGGATATGTGTATCAGTTTCCTCCTTTAGATGGAAATAGCTATGACCAGAATACGACCGGTTTCTCACTATTGAAGTATGTAGAGTTCAATACAGAATATTCTGCAACAATCGACGGGGAATATAAAAGTCAGGCTCCGGCCATCCAGTATCGTTATGCCGATATTCTCCTTAATTATGCCGAAGCACTGGCCGAGTTGGATGGTGCAGGCAATGCCGATAAAATTGCAGCCGCTCTCAAGCCGCTCCGGGATCGGGTAGATATGCCTGCTGTCAATTTCGATCGTGAGTACAACACTTCTCCCGACTATCCTTTTAGTGGACTCGATAAATATATTCAGGTGGTACGTCGTGAGCGCCGTATTGAGAAAGCTTGCGAAGGAAGACGCCTATTCGACATTCTGCGTTGGGCTGCCGCCGATGTCCTGATTGTCGGAAATACACCTACAGGTGCTCTCTTTGTTGGTAGTAATCTGGAAGGCAGTTATGGAAATAATCTAGTGTACGACCAGGTAGCCAATAATAATCTGTTCTTGACAGGCAAGCCCGGTGATACCAAACGTTATATTATTCCGTTCAATAATAAAAACTATCCCAACGGATGGCAATTTAAACTTGACCGCGATTATTTACTCCCGATTCAGCAGCGTATGCTGACTCTGACAAACAACCAATGGAAACAGAATCCAGGTTGGTAAAATAGCACTATTTAAAAGTTGGAATATAATATGGAAAAATCAACATTCTTGTTTTTATATTCCCTTGCAGGGACAGCGGCCTTTGTGTCGCTGTCTTCCTTTCAGGATATAAAAGATGAAAAGAAAGGAGAAGGGAAAAAATCTTTTAATGTTGTTTACATCATGTGCGATGATCATTCGTATCAAACTATAAGTACTTATGATCAACGCTATATGCAGACTCCGAATATCGACCGGATCGCAAACGAAGGAGTTCGTTTCACAAATAGTTTTGTAGCCAGGCGACCGCACGATGGGCACCTATTACCTCTACGACGTCGAGGCCGACACGATGACCAAGCTGGCAGACCTCGCGCCGTGGATCGAAGAGGAGCAGATGGCCGAGATGATCCCTATCAACTACACTTCGCGCGACGGTCTGGAGATCGAGGGCTACCTGACGCTGCCCGTGGGCAAGACCGTGCACAACGCCAAGAACCTGCCCGTGGTCGTGAATCCCCACGGCGGACCGTGGGCCCGCGACTACTGGGGCTTCAACCCCGAAGCGCAGTTCCTCGCCAACCGCGGCTATGCCGTGCTGCAGATGAACTTCCGCGGTTCGACGGGCTTCGGACGCAAGTTCACCGAAATCGCCTACGGCAAGTGGGGCCAGACCATGCAGGACGACATCACGGACGGCGTGAACTGGCTGATCGGCAAAGGCATCGCCGATCCCGCGAAGATCGCCATCTACGGCGGCAGTTACGGCGGCTACGCCACGCTGCAGGGCATCGTGAAGGATCCCGACCTCTACGCCTGCGCCATCGACTACGTAGGGGTGTCGAACCTCTTCTCGTTCCTCGAAACCATTCCGCCCTACTGGAAACCGATGCTCGACATGATGTACGAGATGGTCGGCAACCCCGAAAAGGACGCCGAGATGCTGCGCGAGAATTCGCCGGCCCTCAACGCCGAGCGCATCAAGACCCCGCTGCTGGTGGTGCAGGGCGCCAACGACCCCCGCGTGAACATCAACGAGAGCAACCAGATGGTCGAAGCGCTGCGCAGCCGCGGCGTGCATGTGGACTACATGGTCAAGGACAACGAAGGCCACGGCTTCCACAACGAGGAGAACCGTTTCGACTTCTACCGCGCGATGGAGAAGTTCC
>ENA-OPSX01000044-OPSX01000044.1-human-gut-metagenome-genome-assembly--contig:-NODE-44-length-88385-cov-12.485599_pt1 | contig 88385 bp, 59 predicted proteins | sample MGYA00241462_ERZ501916 | MGnify/ENA primary metagenome ERZ501916 (study PRJEB25962, sample SAMEA2042113) | human gut metagenome | biome: human gut; feature: human-associated habitat; material: faeces...
CGGGGACACAAGGATTTTCAGTCCTTTGCTCTACCAACTGAGCTATGGCACCTTTGTGATTGCGGGTGCAAAGATAGGTATAATTTTTAATACTGCAATAGTTTGGCAAAGAAAATATGAAATATTTGTCCAAAGGGAGTGGAAATCTTTTTTCTTGTTTTGATTTTACGATGATCTTACGTCTTTCTTCAACGAAAATGATATTAATACGTTTCTGTCGGTGAATTAATGAAGTTAGGAATGGACAGCAGACAAAGAAGATGTATGAAAATCTGTAAGACTTAGTATCTTTGGGTTAGAGACTGTATGAATATGCATAGATGCAACCGGAAGAAAAGGTTTCTTAAAATGTGGTCATCCTCAATAAAATAAACGTTTGTCTTTATTATATGTATAATGCTATTTCCTTATCTTTACCGCAAAATTATGTAGCGGGTAACTGCGGACATGTTCATAACAAACAAAACAAATAAGATTTCCAGTTAGAAGTATATGATGATCTACATTATCTTTAGCGTCTTTATAATCATTATTCTTTTTATTTGTGCCAGATATTGGTATTTGTGGAGAAAGATAAGTGTGCAAAAGAACGAATGGGTGGCTCAAACCAAGGAATCAGATACGATTTTACGTAGTATGAACGCTTGCTTTATCTTGATAAATAGTGACTTGGTGGTGATAAGGACCAATTATTATGATTTGAGTGGAATCTCAGAAGAGCCTGAGTCCTCCGGTAGAGTCGGTGATCTGCTGAATTGTAAAAACGCTGTTCGTAGTGGCGGAGGATGCGGGGCACATAAAAATTGCGAAAATTGCATGATTCGCCATACTATTGAGAATGCATTCTGCCATAAAAAGGGTTTTCATAAATTAGAAGCATCCATGAGGCTGCTCAGTTCGGATCATCAACAGATTATTCCTTGTGATGTTTCTGTCTCGGGTACTTACTTGAATAATGAAGGTCACGAACAGATGTTACTGACTGTCTATGATATTACTGAATTGAAGAATATGCAGCGGTTGCTGAATATTGAAAAAGAGAACGCTGTTTCTGCCGAAAAGTTGAAATCTGCTTTTATAGCTAATATGAGTCATGAAATTCGTACCCCACTGAATGCGATTGTCGGTTTTTCCGGTTTGTTGGCTTCTGCGGATGATGATACGGAAAAAAAGATGTATCTGGATATTGTAGCGGAAAACAATGATCGTTTATTGCAGATAGTGACGGATGTACTCGACCTTTCAAAAATAGAGTCGGGTAGTCTGGATTTCCATTATTCCGAATTTGATGTAAACGATTTATTATGTGCTCTGCATGGCATTTTAAACATACGTCTGAAAGACAAGCCCGAAATTAAACTGATTTGTAAGGCAGGAACAGATGAATGGATCATTTATTCCGAGCAACATCGTATCGTACAGATAATCACAAATCTGGTACATAATGCGATGAAGTTTACCCATAGTGGGGAGATTTGTTTCGGATGTCGTCCCCAAGGAGAGGACGAGATTTACTTTTATGTTTCTGATACAGGTATTGGCATTCCTGCCGGAGAACAGGATAAAATATTCGACCGATTTACCAAATTGGACCATGAAGTACCCGGAACAGGGCTGGGACTGACTCTTTCACAAACTATCGTACAGAATCTGGGGGGAGAAATGGGAGTCGAATCGGAAGTGACAAAAGGATCTACCTTCTGGTTTACCCTTCCTTTGAAATCCTGAGCAGATTTATGAAAAATAAGAGGTTGTATCCGGTAGAATATAGAATAAACTTTCGGATACAACCTCTTTCATTCAGGTAGATAGATACACTTTTAACTTTGTTTCTGTGGGGTGTCCTTATCGGATGAAACAGAGCCGGAACCTGTCGATGGGGCAGAAGTTGTACTACCGATAGTGGTAGCGCTGCTTGTTGCCGGACCGGCGGTAGTTGTTGTTGCCGGAGCAACTTGTGGTTTAGCTTGTGTTTCCCAGTGGAACGGTTCGAAAGTACTGTTCGGGTCAGCCCATGATGGCTTTTTAGCTGCATAAATGATAAACGGAGCAATCACAACAACCAAAGCACCGATAATCAATACAGAGAACCATACCGTGTTGCTACCTGTAGAAATCTGGCTGGGCGGGATAAAGCTGAGGATAAACGCCAGTAATGAACCGAGGAAGCCGAGGCCGCCGACAATCCACATCAAGCCGTTACCTTTTTTACCGATACGGAACGGACGGTTAGCTTTCTTCATGTTATAGCGCAGGTAGATGGCACCGGAGAACATAAGTAAGTACATCACCAGATAAAGAATAACTGTCAGCTGTGACAAGATCTGATAGAAGCTCTGTACGGAAGGCATAACCACAAACAGAAGGCTCAATACGGTAACAGCACCACCCTGAACGAACAGGATATTTTTCTGTACACCCAATTTATTGGTTTTCTGGAAGAACGGAGGCATATAACCGGCCTTACCTACGGCAAAGATACCTTTGGACGGACCGGCAACCCATGTCAATACACCTGCCAACACACCGAATGCAAGAGCAATGGCGATGATCGGTGATAACCAGGATGCATGGATATATCTAAAATAGTTGTCGAAGCCAACAAGTAAACTCTGTGTCAGGCTGATATCTTTGGCCGGGATAATGATACCTAGTGAGAATGTACCCAAGACGAAGATGATTACAGTAATAAGTGCACCGATAAATACTGCTTTCGGATAGTTCTTTGAAGGGTTTTGCATATCCTTTACGTGGATACCGCCCATTTCCATACCGGCATAAAAGAGGAAGATACTTGCCGCTAATACCACGTTATCGAAATTCGTAAGGTCGGGGAAGAAGCTGCTATGGAAGTCAAGGTTGGAATGCCCTCCGGATGCCAAGTAAACAATACCCAGGATAATCAGCAGGGCAGCGGGGATGATGGTTCCCACCATACCGCCTATTTTAGCTACTTTACCTACCCATCCCATTCCTTTCAGTGAGATGAAGGTAGCCAGCCAATAAATGATAAGCACAACGGCCAGTGTATAGTATTTGTTGCTGGCCAGTGTCATGTCGTGTGTATCATTCATTCCGATGAAAGCGATAGATACAGCACCGAATGTCAATACAGTCGGATACCAGATCGTACTTTCAATCCATTGTACCCAGATGGCAAGGAATCCCAATTTCTTTCCGTACGCTTCGCCTACCCAACGGAACACACCACCTTGTTTGTCTTGGAACATGGCAGCCAATTCCGCCGCAACGAGTGATGTCGGAATAAGGAATACGATAGCTGCGAAAAGATAATAGAAGGCCGAACTCATTCCATATACGGCCTCGGCAGGAAGTCCGCGTAGGGATACTACTGCCGTTACGTTCATGATCGCCAGGGTGAATACCCCTAGTTTCACTGCTTGTTTAATATTTGCCATAAGTTAAGGTTTTAAGTGAAAAATATTTTTAAGTCAGTGTCTATAACAACGTTTAACGTGAGATGTTTTAGTTTACTAACGTCAAACTTGGTTAATTAACATCGGTGAAGAGTGAAATCACCGGTTCCTCTATTGAATCCGGGTGGGTATCAAACAAATCGTGTAGGACTCTTGTTCCTTCTGCATAATAAAATAACCTATAAAATATCAGCGCTTATGAAAATGGCTCTTTCTGATTTTGCTTTGCGGAAGAAAGGGATTTACGGCATTTTACATGTCATCATCCTGTTGCTTTCCCTGTTTCTGGTCATCAGCATCTCGATAGATACGTTTAAGGGTATCCCTTTTTATACCCAATCGGTTTATATGAAAGTTCAGCTATGGATTTGTGTCTTATTTTTGTTCGATTTCATTCTCGAGTTGTTTCTTTCGAAAAATAAGTGGCACTATCTTAGTACGCATTTCATCTTTTTGTTGGTGGCGATACCTTACCAGAATATTATATCCTATATGGGATGGACTTTTTCACCCGAAGTGACTTATATGATTCGTTTTGTTCCTTTGGTCCGGGGCGGCTATGCGATGGCTATTGTGGTGGGGTGGCTTACTTATAATAAGGCTTCCGGACTGTTTGTTTCCTATCTGACTATGTTGCTTGCTACTGTTTACTTTTCAAGCCTGGCTTTTTTTGTACTCGAACACAAGGTCAATCCCCTGGTGACCGGTTACGGAGATGCGCTTTGGTGGGCGTTTATGGATGTGACTACGGTAGGTTCCAATATTATTGCTGTCACCGTGACGGGACGTGTACTTTCGGTGTTGCTGGCGGCACTGGGTATGATGATGTTCCCGATCTTTACGGTTTATGTCACCAGCCTGATTCAAAAAAAGAACAAAGAGAAAGAGGAGTATTATAAACAATTGGAGGCAGCTGACGAAAGTAAGCCAAAATAACTGTTCAGGAATAAGTATGCCTAAAAAATACTGCCCATCTGCACGTAGCAGACAGGCAGTATCCCAACTAATTAAACTTTGTATGATGTCATCAGTTAATATGCTTGTTCAGTTCATGCCATTTATTGATTTCCGGAAGGATACCCATAGCGATCACTTCATCACGTAATTTGCATAAGTGAGCGTAGCTCTCTTCCATTTCTTTTTGCTCTTCGGGAGTTCCCTGTATTTCCTTATAGCTCACACCTTCTTTCGTGATAGAAGTCTCCATTGCCATCAGGATATGATCGAACTTTTTGTCGGATACGTACGTTCCTGCCGGCCAGCGGAAAGGTTGTCCGCCCATGGCTGCTGCAATCATTTCGATAGACAGATAGGCCGGACTTTGGAATGAAGAGCGCCCGCGCAGGTCGATGATATGCTTTCCACCTTGGATGACGCGTACTTTCAGGTTTTCCCAATCCTGCATAGGCATACGTGGAGTATCTATAATTTTAGTAAGCGCTTCACCTTGTACTTTGGTGGTAGAAGCGAATACGGCCATCTGTTCTCCGTGTCCGCCATACGTACGGCAATTCACTATTTCAGATGCGGGAATATGAAGGTATTTCACTAGTTCGTTTTGCAGACGTGTACTGTCCAAAGCTGCTAATGTTGATACTTGTGACGGTTTCAGTCCGGCATAGAGTAAGACAATCAATCCGGTGATATCGGCAGGATTGAATACGACAACCACATGTTTTACGTCCGGGCAATATTGGCGGATATCTTTACCAAACTGGGCGGCGATTTCTGCATTACCTTTCAGTAAATCTTCACGGGTCATGCCTGCTTTACGGGCAGCACCACCGGAGGACACAATGTATTTGGCTCCCGACAAAGCTTCTTTGATGTCTGAAGTGTAGGTCAGGTTTACTCCCTCGAACGCACAGTGATACAACTCTTCAGCCACGCCTTCCAAAGCGGGTGCATAGGGGTCGTACAGGCAGATGTTCGGAGTCAGTTTCATCATTAAGGCAGTCTGTGCCATGTTAGAGCCAATCATTCCGGCAGCTCCTACAATCGTAAGTTTTTCGTTGGTTAAGAATTCCATAATTTATATCTTTTTTAATTCGACAATTGCTTTGTTTTTTTGTTTCCGATGCAAAGATAACTTGTTTATGTGCAGGTTGTTTATCGAAAAAAGTTTTGCGCTATAATGAAAAGTTATCATTTGCCAATGATAACAAGCAGATGCGGCAATATGTTTTTCGGCGGCTAATCATTCTTACGTCTGTTTTTTATTTATCTTTGCAGTAAACAGAATGAAGATTATGAGCATTGAATTAGGAAAATTCAACCAGCTTGAGGTAGTCAAGCAGGTCGATTTCGGTATGTATCTGGATGGGGGAGAAGAGGGAGAAATCCTGTTGCCCACCCGCTATGTACCCGAAGATTGTAAGTTGGGAGACTGGTTGAACGTCTTCCTTTATCTGGATAATGAAGAACGGTTAATAGCTACTACATTGACACCTTTGGTACAAGTAGGGGAGTTTGCCTGCCTGGAAGTATCGTGGGTCAACCAGTTCGGAGCTTTTCTTAACTGGGGATTGATGAAGGACTTGTTTGTCCCTTTCAGCGAGCAGAAGATGAAGATGCAGGTAGGGAATAAATACGTTATCCATGCCCATATTGATGATGAAAGTTTCCGGATCGTAGCTTCGGCCAAAGTAGACCGTTACTTATCTAAAGAGAAAGCTTCTTATCAGCCTGGTGAAGAAGTGAACATCCTTATCTGGCAGAAGACAGACCTCGGGTTTAAGGCTATTATTGAGAATATGTATAGCGGCTTGCTGTATGATAGTGAAATATTTCAGACTTTACATACCGGCGATGTACTGAAAGCATACGTCAAGCAGGTACGCGAAGATGGCAAGATAGATCTGATTCTCCAGAAGCCGGGCTTTGAAAAGATAGATGATTTTTCAAAGACACTTCATCGCTACATCACAGAGCATGGGGGATGGATTGGACTTACGGATAAGAGTCCTGCCGAGGAAATTTATGACACGTTCGGTGTCAGTAAGAAGACATTCAAGAAGGCCGTTGGCGATTTGTACAAGAAGCGTCTGATTCTTCTTCATGAAGACGGCATCGAGTTGGTACGTCCCTAAGTTGAATAGGGAAAACCCTACGTATGAATAGACAGAATCATTAGGGTGGGGAGTTTCCTCACCCTATTTTTGTGATATTAGAAACAATAAAAACTAAACGACATGCGAAAAGTAATCATAACTCTTTGTTTCTTGTTTGTTGCATTTGTTGCACAAGCCGGAAGAATCAGCGGAATAAATATCCAAAGCTCAGGTGAGGCGATTCTTGTCTTTGTGGATGGTGAGCAAATCTGCACTCCGACGGAGACTTGCTTCATTGCTAACTATTCGGGCAGGCACCGGATAGAAGTATATGCAGTACGTTATATACCACGTACCGGACAAAGTGTGAAAGGCGACTTGCTGTTTCAGGAATGGGTCTCAAATCCCGGTATGAATATCAGGGATATTCGGGTGGGCTATAATGATCGTCCTGATTTCTGTCCCGATCGTCCGGTGCGTCCCGGCTATGATGTAGTGATGAACTGTACAGAGTTCGACCGTTTTCTGAGAACTGTGAAAGACAAACATTTCGACTCAGACCGTAACAAGCTGATTGAAACTACACTTGTTTCGACAGGCTTCACTTCCGACCAATGTCTCCAATTAGTAAATCTGTTCAGTTTCGATAGTGAAAAGATAAAACTGATGCAGGCTATGTATCCACGGATTGTTGATAAACCCAATTTCTATCTGGTCATCGAAAGCCTCACTTTTCAGTCGGATAAAAACAAGATGAACGAATTTGTGAGAAAATACCATAATCAACGTAACTAAAACCTATAAGAATTATGAAAAAAATACATGTTTCGGCGATATTAATCTTGCTTGTTGTTATGAGTAGTTGTGCAGGCTTGATCTTAAACTTCAAAAACAGTCAGCTAATGAGTATCCAGAAAGGAATGACACAACAGGAAGTGAAGGCGATTCTTGGAAAGCCCAATTACAGACGCTTTGATGGAGCAATGGAAGAGTGGGAATATCGCGGGTATCTTTCCAAAGCAGGGCATTCAGTGATTTGTGTTAACTTTATCGACAACCGTGTTGTTGGGTTGGATTCGTTTAGAGACGGTGCACCGACTGCTCCTCCTGCCCCTTCCTTTTCTTTAGGCATAGGTGGTACAGTCACTGCTTCGGACATAGCTCCCGCTTGTGACTATAGAGCCATGAGAAACGATGAGTTTGCCCGCTTTTTAAATGATGTAAAGAGTAAAACTTTTGATTCGGACCGGACAGATTTCATTGAGAAAGCAACCCGCTCTACCGGATTTACATCAGAGCAATGCTGCAGATTGATAAAACTTTATAGCTTTGATGATGATCGGACTAAGGTACTGAAGATACTTTATCCGAGCGTAGTGGATAAAGATAATTTTTCCGCAGCAATAGACGGATTGGATTTTCTGTCGAATCAGGATACGGTGAAGAACTTTGTGAGGAACTATAATAGAATTAAATAGACTTAAGATATGAAACGAATATTGATATTCTTTTTGGTCATAGGAATCACTGCTATAAGCAGTGTGAGTATGGCAGCCATGAGCAATAGCCGCATTCGCAAGGAGACTCGTTTCCTGACCGATAAGATGGCCTATGAACTGAACCTGAGCACAGGGCAATATAATGATGTATACGAAATCAATTACGATTTTATTTACTCCATTCGTTATCTGATGGACGATGTGATAAGGGGAGAAGAGTGGGCACTCGATAAATACTATCGTACCCTGGACATTCGTAATGATGATTTGCGTTGGGTGCTGACTGCTTCACAGTATCGCCGTTTTATAGGGGTCGATTATTTTTATCGACCGGTTTATGCCAGTGGTGGCAGTTGGAGTTTCCGTATCTATATTCGGTATACAAACCATAATCATTTCTACTTTGGCAAACCGTACCACTATAACAGCTATTGCGGTGGACACTATCGTACTCATTATCATAACAGCTATTATCGCGGACGCTATCGACATGATTTCTATTCGGGTTCGCACAGTATAAGAGATCATCGAAATTATAACACGCATCGCCGTTCCGATTTCGGATCGGTAACCATACGTTCCAATTCGGGACGGAGAGATGAGGTGAGAAGAGGAGTGTCCCAAAGAGAAAGCTCAGCTTCACGGGATAACAACAGAGTGACTCCTGGGAATGCTACCCGTACCGGCAGAGAAACCAGAAGTACGGAAAATAACCGGAGGACGAATACTGTCCGGAAGAGTGAAAACATATCTACTCCTCATAGAGTAACACCGGAGCGTACGGATAGCAAACGTAGCAATAGCCGTAGTACTTCATCCCGCTCTGCAGAGAGGGGGAACAGAGAAAGATAAGTGCTATTTGCCTTTCCTTTCTGTTTCCGTATTATTTCTTTAAAATTTCAGGAGTTGAACCAGTCAGGATAAGAGGTCAGAACATCTACCTCTTGTCTTGGCTTCGAGGCTTTGGCAAACTATTGTATGCTGTCTCTTTGCAGATCTTTCTTTGCCTCGCCGGTTACATTAATTTCCGGGCGGATGCTGTCGGCTGCCACTTCACTGATGATTCCTTTTTTCACTAATCGTTCGGTTATTAAACGGTAATAGCCTTCCAGGCTCTCCTTCAGTTGCATATCATTGTTAAACGAATTCCGGAAATGCTTCGGCTTTGGAATAATGGAAGCCAGAAAAATAGATTCTTCGGCTGTCAGTTGAGACGGTCGCTTTTTAAAATAATAGGTTGCTGCTTCCTGCACCCCATAAACGAGCGGTCCCCATTCTACTATATTCAGATATACTTCGTACATTCGTTCTTTGGAGGTAAGGCGTTCTGTTTCTATCAGCCAGACAATCAGAGCTTCTTCCAGTTTACGGGCTATGTTTTTGTTTCGATTCAGAAATACGTTTTTCACCAACTGCATGGTGATGGTACTCCCTCCGCGGGCAAAACGTTTCACTTTCAGATCTTGTATCAACGCTTCGCGCATGGCTTCAGGAAGGAATCCCCGGTGGAAGTAGAAAGCTCCGTCTTCACTTTGTATCACAGACATTTGCAACAACGGAGAGATGCTGTCCAATGGTGTGAAATGTTCCCAGGAAGGGCCGATTGGAAAAGTACGTACCGGTTGGCCGTTTTCGTAAGCCGTATAGATAAATTCTTCCGACATTTTACCAAGATCTGTGACCCCGTAGTTTACAATGCAGAAATTCCTTTCCTTCAGTTCCGATTCTAATTTCAGACTGTCCAACAGGGCAAAATTTGCATCCAGAAAAAAGTGATAGGCCAATTCGCCACTTGTCTTTATACCTTCCAGGTTACTGAATAATCCTTTGGGAAGTGAACCGAACAATTGGTCTGCCGGAAACCAGGGTTTGTCTACGGCTGCTGTGAAATGCCATTGCTGTTTTTTCTTTTCGGCTTTCAGGTAAGGGTGAAACTGCATTTGATTGAACCGTATCACAGTAGTACTATCCAGTTCGGCGGATTCTTTGCCTACAAGAATCCGGTAAGATACTTGACCACGATCCAAATTGACCGTTTCAGGAGAAAGAGCCTTGTGATATACTTCGAGTCCACTGACAGCCGCTTGCCCGGTCAACTGAACCTGTCCGCCATTCTTTTCCGATTTTGTCAGGCTATAAGTCAGGGTATCCAGACGAATATCGGCATCGAAACGGCGTTTGAGGTAGGGTAGGATGATTTTGTTGTTCTGTTGTGCATAGAGTTCTGCTTTCAGGGTATGGCTGCTTCGGTTTACTTTTCCGCAGGTGGTCCAATGTTGGGTTGTCGAGTCTTCATGTACTTCGATATCCGAGCGAAAATGATTTTGCCGGACCGTTAGTTTGGGAATATGGATGTTTACGAAGTTACGGTCTTTCCGTTCAGTAATGTCTATTTGACACAAGGTCCCGTTTTCCGGCAGGAAGCCATAGAAAAGATTCAGTATCCGGTTTATTCTGTGGGCATAGTCGGTCTGAACCTGTCCGGATGAAGTCTCTCGTTTTCTTTTCAAGAAGAGAAAATCATAATTCGCCATGCTGTCTGCTTTTATAAATGAGGCCTTCAGTTGGTCGACGGTTACATTACGCACTTCCATTTTTCCCCGAATCAATTTCCAAAAGTTGAGGTGCATGTTCAAAGTATGCAGGGTGAGAAGGGTATCCCGGTTGCGGGGAACTATAGAGAGATTTTTCAGTTCGATTTCGTTTAATCCTTTCATTCGCAGGTCCTCATAGCAGATAGATAATCCGTATTTTTGTTCGGCATATAGTATTCGTTTGTCGGCCGTCCGGCAGAGAATTCCGTTACGCCCCAGATATAAACCTGCCAGTACGAGGATCAGGACACTTCCTGTAATGATGAGAGCAATGCTCCCTTTCGTGCGATATTTTCCCATTTCAATATGTAAACTATGGATTTATCGGCTGCAAAGTTATACAATTCCCAGAGGATGAATAGTGCTATTCCCGGAAAAATATTCTATCTTTGGGAAATCTATCATAGGAGGTACCGTGAAAAAGTTGCGAACAGATCGACAGACCCTCAATGACTTAGGAATTGTGGAAAGTACGTATGGCGAGAAAACTCTTTTCTCGCTCTTTGACATGACGGAAAGTGATGGAGGAAAGAGGTGTCTGGAAGAGTGGCTGGTTCACCCTTTGTCTGATTGGAAAGCATTGCACGAAAGGCAGGAAGCGATCCGCTATCCGGACTTTCCGGAGATACGTATTTGTAGGGAAGAACTGGATTTCATTGAGTTTTATCTCAGCCAGGGAGATCGTCCGACGAGAGTGAGCTATTTGGAATCTGCCTTTTCATATATCTTCCGGCATTTCAGGGCTACTCCCGAGCGTTATGTCATCCGTAGGGGAACGAAGTTGCTTGAAAACGTTTTGTTGGAGCTGAAAACTTTTGCAGATCATGTGACGGAACTCTCTCCCCGGTTGATCCGTAACATTGCCGCCACTATCTCAGAGATCTATCAGGCTACAGAATTGGGAAAAATGGTTGATTCCTGCGGGCAGGAAGATAGCTTTTACCGGACCGACCGTTTGGATTACATTTTCCGTTATCGACGAAATCATACCATTGTAGCTCTTCTTTCTATTGTATATCAACTGGATGCCATTCGTACCGTGCATCGGACAGCAGTGATGAAAGGTTGGTGCTTTCCTTCTTTTACTAATGATAGCAAGTTTATGCTGTGCAATTTCTATCATCCGCAAGTGAAAGATGCTGTAGCGAACGATTGGGAGATGGAGAATGGGAATATCTGCATCTTTACCGGGTCGAATATGGCGGGTAAATCCACGACTTTGAAGGCAATAGCATCTGCTGTATGGTTGGCTCATGCCGGATTTCCGGTACCGGCTTCCTCGATGGTTTGTCCTATGTTCGATGGTATTTTTACTTCTATCAATCTGCCGGATTCTCTGAGAGATGGTCGCAGCCATTTCTATGCGGAAGTATTGAGAGTAAAAGAGGTGCTGGAACAGATTAACAAGGGGCATCACTGTTTTGTACTTTTCGATGAATTGTTTAGGGGAACCAATGCGCGGGATGCTTTTGAGGCATCGGTTGCCGTAGCAGAGGTGTTGAAAGCAAAGGCATATAGCCGTTTTTTGATATCTACACATATCATAGAATTGGCCCGTAAATTGGATGGAGATGACGCCTGTTGTTTTTATTATTTAGAATCTGCGATAGTGGATGACGAGTTGATATGTAACCATAAAGTGAAGCCGGGTATTTCAGAGTCAAGAGTTGGATATTGGATTGTGAAGAAAGAACTTGCCGGATTTGAGAAATAATGTAACTGACTCTTATAGGAAAAATTGTGAATAATAGATATATTTGTAGATTATTTTAATTTAAAAACAACGACAAGTATGAGAATTAAATTATTATTTTTGATAAGCATTCTGTTCTGTACAGGTAGTTATGCACAAGAGACGGTTACCGAACCTGATTTTATAGGTGAGGTGTTAGTGTTAAATCCGGATAACAGCACGACTCCGCTGGAAAAAGCTACTGTTAAAATCAAAACAAAAGCCAATGCTTCGATATATTTGGTAGGTATGGGTAAAGTGAAAACAAAGATAAATGTAGATGGTCCTAGCGCTCAGGTACGATTACATCAGGGAGATGATTTTAAGTTGATTGTGAGAGCTGTGGACAACAATACCGATCCAATGTCTATTATTAATATCTTTCAGTTTGAAACGGGTAAGAAAGTACGTAAGGCCGAGTTATCTTCTTTGAGTACATTTGGAGGAGCCTCTAGCAATAATCTGGAACTACTTCCGTATACAGCTAAAAAATATGGAGAAAGTTCTTATCTGATCACATTGAAAGAAAAGCCGGTGGGCGAATATGGGATAACGGTTCGTAATCCTAATTCCTTGGATGAAAAAAATATCATTGTGGCTTCGTTTGGAATCGATCAATAATAAACACTTATAGCCGGATTGCTATTACTGCAAATGTAAATGTGTCAAAACTCGTATTCACCATAGATTACACCGATTTACACAAAACGATTTTAAATCTACTGATAACCAATAATATTTATCTATGTAAATCTGTGTAATCTGTGGTGAGTTATGAAACAACCTCTTGTCGGCTACTGCTGTTCCAACTCAATGACAGCGCTACTGTAATCACCGGATAAACCAACTAGGCAAGCCTTGATTCATCAGGAAATCGCCACTGAAAGATTGTCCGTTGGCTGACCCTGTTGCAGCACGGCTTCCCGGATAGATGTTCAATTCTTTCACGTTGTATTTCTTGTCGGGACTCAGACCTTTGAAACGCATCGGAGCACTAACTTCACCGATATGTGATTTTAATTGGTAAGCATAGAATACGGCACGACTCTTGTCCGGCAATACATACATCATGGAGGTGAGGTTACCTTCGTAAGGAGATAAAATACGGTACAGGTCGCCTGTAAACACTATGTTACGGATACTTTCGTAAGTCTTGATAGCCTCTTTGGCAAAGATTACTTCTTTTTCATTCATGGTGGACGGTTGTAAATCCATTCCCAAAGCTCCCTGCATAGCTACGTCAAAGCGGAATTTCAGTGGAGTAGTGCGCCCGGTCTGATGATTCGGACTGGCAGAAACATGGCAACACATTGCTATCGAGGGAAAGAACTGTGAATTGCCCCATTGAATAAGGATACGTTGCAAGGCATCGGTATTATCGCTGGGCCAGTATTCCTCGAAGTAGCGCAGTGAACCGTAATCCAGACGGCCTCCTCCACCAGAGCAAAGCATAAAGTGTACGTCGGGATGTGAATCGCGTATTTTCTTAAAAACATTCAGTAATCCCCGTCCGTATTCGATCCATATGTGTGACTGTTCGTCGGCAGGTAAATAAGTGGATCCCGGGTTGGTTACAGCACGGTTACAGTCCCATTTCACAAAAGCTATCTGAGGGTTATCTTTCAGAATGTCGTGTACACTCTTATATACAAACTCTTGTACTTCGGGATTCGACAGGTCGAGTACCAGTTGCCGGCGAAAGAGAATATGTTCACGTCCCGGTTGCTGGATTACCCAGTCAGGATGTTTTTCGAATAGTTCACTTTGGGGGTTTACCATTTCAGGTTCCACCCAGATACCGAACTTGATATCATTATCCGTACATTGTTTTACCAGCCATCCCAGTCCGTTGGGAAGTTTTTCTTTGTTTACCACCCAGTCGCCAAGTCCTGCGTCATCATTGTTGCGGGGATGTTTCTGTCCAAACCATCCGTCGTCCAGCAGGAAGAGTTCGAAGCCCATCCCTGCAGCATCTTCTATAATTGATTTCAGTTTGGGTTCGTTAAAGTTGAAGTAAGTGGCTTCCCAGTTGTTCATCAGGGTATAACGTGAATTTTCTCCGTGGCGTAAACCATATTTACGTGCCCAACGGTGGAAATTACGACTGACCTGTCCGTTTCCTTTTGTACTGTATGTGTAGAGGAACGAAGGAGTTTGGAATACATCGCCTTTTTTAAGTTTGTAGTGTGATGCGTACGGATTCATTCCGGCAAGTACACGGAGTTCCTGATTGTTGTTTTTTTCAAACTCCAACTTGAAGTTGGCAGGCCATGCCAGAGCCATCCCTATCACTTCTCCATTGTCTTCAGTCATCCGTCCGTTCAGGGATAGCAGACACATGGGATGAGCAAAGAATGTGGCACGGGTTCCTAATTTGGAATCTATCACTTTGATGCCTTCTGTCAGTTCTACTTCACTCATGTTGCATTCTCCGGCCCAGTCACCGGCAAAGTGAGTGAGTCGGTAGGAGGAAGATTTAAAGGAGAGCTGTGCGGAAGCAAATTGGTAAAGTGTTACCGGTTTCTTTTCAGTATGCTGATATATAGTCCATTGTTCTATAAGGTCGCTCTCTTCGTATGCCTTATAGAAAAGTTTCACTTGAAAAGGATATAGCGGGTCTTTCAGTGAAATCGTAGTCAGTGTTATGCCGGGTTCCGGAGACTCTTGTTTCACGTTTTCAAAGTTCAGTAGTGTAGAGGTATTACCGTCTGCATGTACTGCATGAAGGGCCACTTCGTTTTGTTCTCCCATTCCATAAGTCGAATATGCCGGAAAGTTATTGCCCTGTTTCTGTAATACATCGGTGTCTGCCAGACGTGGCCCATAATAAACTTGTCTTAGTGACTGATTGGCAACCCTGAAAACAAGTGCTGTGTTGCGTGTCGTAACCTGAATCAGTTCTTGCGCTGGCAGTGAACAAAAGCTCAGGACAAGGCAGATTAATATAAATGTTCTTTTTAGCATTGTACTTTATTTGAGGGCCTTATCCCGCTACTTTCCCAACTGGCGGGTAGGAATTGCTATTGGTTTTTCCAATCTGCTTTGTGGGGGGAGGAGAGTGGGAAAAGGCCGTATTATTATTGTATTTTGATTACAACCGGTTTATGGATATCCATTACCTTAATCGGTACGATAACTCCGTTTAATTCTTGATTGGGAGTTGTTCGAGCCTTTTTGCCGTTTACCGACACACGGGCCTGTACCGGAATCCCCGGCAGTTCGATCCGGTAGGCACGTTTTCGGGGCTGTCCTTCATAAGTCCCTTCTACCGGAGATACAGTGATGATCGTCTGTCCCCCTGACTTCTGATAGTTGAGGCGTGTGGTGGCATACTTTCCTTGCAGGTAGTCTTGGGTCAGTCCGTCGTCTTCGTACAGGATATAAGTATTGTTTGCTCCTTCTTTGCCCGGATAACAACGTACGATCAATTCTGTGAGCGGGGTGGAACACATTCGTTCCGTATAAGGCTGCATCGGCAGAGGACAACCTCCCTTGATGAACAATGGAAATTGTTCCAGCGGGCTTTTCGTTTTGATCACTTGTCCGCCTTCTTGTCTTTCTCCGGTGAAGAAATTATACCAGTCGGTTCCACCGGGCAGCCAGACCTCTTGTGTGGCTATCTTTTTTTCTCCTTCTCCCTTGGCGGTGATGGGAGCACCCAACAAGAGGTCACCGAAGAGAAATTGTCCCGGATACTGATAGGCTTTTTCTTCGTCCGGATATTCAATGTACATTCCCCGGTTAAGTGGCAACATATCTGTATGGCATTGGCGGACGGAAGAGTAGATGTAGGGCATCAGTTGAGAGCGTAGGTGGTAAATCCGGTGCATTGCCTTTTCTGCTTCTACGCCCCAGAGCCAGGGACGGCGGTCGAGTTTTTCGTCGTACACCGAGTGGATGCGGAGTGAAGAATTCAGCAATCCGAACTGTGTCCAGCGAGTGTAAAGTTCCGGGTCGGTTCCGTCGTAGAATCCGCCAAGGTCATGTGCCCAGAAGAAACAACCTGCATTACCGCTGGTGGTAGTCAGGTCGACCTCAAAGCGGAGTAAGTCCCAGTTGCCCACAGCATCACCGGAGAATTGAATCGGGTGACGATGGTCACCCCATCCGGCCCAACGGCTGAAACCTGTACCGCGAAGGTGGTTACCGGACGAATAATTATAATAGATGTGATTCATCCAGGGAAGATGTTTCATATTTGTTCCCCGTACCAGAGGATATAGATAATCTTGTTGCCAGTCGAGCCACCAGAAGGCTACTCCCATGGAATCACTTTCCTGATGAGCATGTTTCATGAAAGCATTCATATAGTCACGGTCACCTGCGTCAAACAGGGGTACACCTGTTTGCTGGGTATCGACTCCCAAATCTCGTACAAAAGCTTGATAACTATCTTCGTGCGGACGGATGCCGTCGTGTGGATGTTCGTTCAGTACTACGTAGATATGATCGTCTTTGAAGTCTTTTATCAGTTTCTCCGGTTCGGGAATCAGTTTACGGTTCCAGCTATAGCCTGTCCAACCCCGTGTGCCGGCATGTCCGGTTCCGACTTTGGCATTTTGTGTATGCCATCCCATATCGAACACCATGATATCGAGGGGAAAGTCGTGTTCACGATATTCCCGTACCAACTGGCGATAATCTTCGTCTGTGTAGTTCCACCAGCGGCAATACCAAGATCCGTGTACATATTTGCGGGTCATCGGTGATGGTCCGCTGACTGCCTGAAGTGATTTCAAGGCTGCCTTGTAGTCATTGCCGTAAACAAACAAATACAGATCCTGAACATGGTTACGGTCACGTGTCGCCACCCATCCGTTTTTTAGGACTTCCTTACCGGTATCGTTAATCAGATACCAGCCGTCCCGGCTCAATAACCCTTCCTGGCGGTCGATGGGACCTTCTACGTCATCAAGCGTTGTCACTGCTCCCAATAGATTCCGGCTTTGGCGGCTGGCTATGTACCAACGTTTTTCTTTAGGGGAGTCTCCGTTTCGGAAATAGACAAACAAGTTGGTTTGTCCGAAGGGAAATCCGTCATTGTAATACTCGACACGCATGGCGGGAGTGGTCATGATGTAACGGTTGCCTTCTTTAAGCTCTACTTTTACTTCGGTACATCTGGGGGTACGGTCTACAGCGAAGAGGGTAGAGTCGTTCAGGAACTTTCCCTGCTGTGCGTATTCCATACGTACCAGATGGTCGGTGATAAAGGTAAAACGGCTATTGCCTATGACTACTGGGTTTGAACTGGAGGATGGCAGGCAAAAGAGTAGCCCGGCTATCCAAAGGATGGTTCGTTGGATGTTTCTCATGTCGTTTTTATTTTTGTTAAATGAACTGTTCAGGTTATCTCTATATCTTCTTTTTATCCGGCAGACCCTCGTATACTCGGACAAGGGGCCACCGGATGTTTCTCCCTTTATGGATTCTGTTCCAAGACTCCCGGATATGAATCGATCTCACGTTGAGGGATGAATTCGATTGCTGCCGGATCGTCAGCTGAAATAGTCAGGCGGACCGAAGTTGCGGCTCCACGGTCGTGAGTGCCCGGATAGGTACGGTTCATGGTCAGTCCGTTGCGGAAGATGTCGAAGCGGCGATGTCCTTCGAAAGCCAACTCCTTGCGGCGTTCCTCCAATACATATTCCAACATGGTTTTACCGGGTTTCATGTCACCGGCCGAAAGTGCGGGTATGTGTGCCTGGGTACGGATTACGTTGAGGTCTGCCAAAGCATCACCCAATGCCGGTTCTTTGGCATAGGCTTCCGCACGGTTCAGGTACATTTCGCCCAGACGGAGAACAGTTGGTGACCACAGCTGGGGTTGGTTTTCTTGTTTGGAGCATTTGTATACGTAGTACTTCGGATAGTCATTGCGTTTTGCCATCAGATTTTGGATGGTCACGTAATGTTTTTCGTATGTGCCCGGGGTGGGATTGTCTTTACCCGATTTCAGTCTCGATTCTACGTAATAGCCTCCGGCATCCTGCTTCATGGTCAGTGTGTCTTTGTATTCATACTTCGACAAATAGGCATCTTTGATCCGGTAGTTTCCGTTTTCTTCTATGATTTCGTTCCAGCGGTAATACTTTCTGGGGACTCCATCTTCTTCGGAGGATTCGATATAGATAAATTCTTTACGATATTCACCTGTCTCGTCATCTTTCAGGTATTGCGGAACGATATATCGTGAGCGCAAGTCCTCCGGATATTCCGCATACGCATCCCGGAGTGGTTCGGAAGCATACAACTCTCCCCAGCCTACCCCATCGATATTGGCATAAAAGCCTCCGATAGAGTTCCAACCGTAGTCGTCTTTATCTTTAGTACAACGGATGGCAAAGATGATTTCCGGATTATCTTCCGGTACCAAAACATTGGCTGTAGCATAAGCTTCTCCTTCCAGTAAAGTACGTCCTGAACTTTCGATTACTTCGGTAGCGTATTCGGCAGCCAGCTTATTGTTACCCATGTACAGATAGACGCGTGACAACAGAGCCTTGGCTGCACTGGGACCGGCGTAGATGTTCGACTCCGAATTCAGCAGTGTTTCTGCTTTCTTCAGGTCTTTCAGGATTTGCTCGTAAGATTCCTTTACGGTGGAGCGCATTGGATAGTCGTTTATGTCTGCCGTCAGTTTCAGGGGAATCCCGAGGTTGGTTTCCGGTGACTGATTGTAAGGGCGCCCGAAGACATTGACCAGTACAAATTCCAGCCATCCCCTGAGGAAGTAGTTTTCGCCAATCAGCTGGTCCATCTCTTTGCTCTCTCCTTCCTGTGCTTTCTCAAGTATCTTGTTGGAGTTGATGATGGAGCGGTAGGCCCATCCCCACATGTTCGACATATGGTAGTTGTCCGTGATGCGCTGGTAGTTGTAGATATACATTAATGCATCCGACGACACTCCGCTCAACGAAACGTTATCACTGGCCAGCTCGCCTGCATAGTGCCATCCCTGGTGGAAGGCTGTCTGTTTAAATACGGCATAGTTACCGCGGGTGGCAGACAGCAGAGATTCATAACTGCCATCCAGCTCGTCCTCTGTCAGTTGGTTGTAGGGGAGTTCCTCTATGGAGCAAGCCGAAAGTCCGATCAGAGAAACGAAAAAGCAAGATACGATATGTTTGATTTTCATAATATGACGTGATTTTTTAGAATGAAACATTAAGGCCGAACACGATTCTTCTGCTCAACGGATAGATAGTACCTGCATAACCGTCGGTACTGCTGTCCGATAATTGGGGAGATACCCCCGAGAATGGGGTAAGCGTGAATAGATTATCAGCACTGCAAGAGACGTTGACCTGTTGCAAGCCCAGTTTCCCGCATAACTTCTCCGGTATGGAATACCCCAGTGATAAGTTGCGCAAGCTGAAGTAATTGCCTTTCTCTAAATAGCGTGAAGACGATTTGTTAGAGTTTTTGTTACCTCCGTTAATGGCTTTCGGATGCGTGGCGATGTCTCCTTCTTTTTCCCAGCGTTTCCAGCCGCTTTTCAGTTTCATTGAATTGTAGTCGGCATAGGCACCGTCGGAATCGAGCAATTCGCGGGATTGGTTATAAAGCAGGTTCCCGTATACAAAGTCGAAGTTGGCAGTCAGTGTAAAACCTTTATAGCTAAACGAATTCATCCATCCACCGGTAAACTTCGGTGCGGCAGAACCACAATATACACGATCGGCTTTATTGTAAGAGTCGGTAGTTGTGCGTTTGCCATTCTCATCGGTGGTATACCACAATGGAGAACCGTTAGCAGGATCTACACCGGCCCATTCTCTCAGATACCATTCATCCATATCCCGTCCTTCTTCCAAGCGTTTCAATCCCTTCAATTCCGGTTTCCCTCCATAAAGTTCGGTAACCCGGTTTCGGTTGAATCCAATGTTGAAGTCACTGGTCCACTGGAATTTTGAGGTACGGATGACATCTGCATTAAGACTGATTTCGAGGCCCTTATTATTGATGGCACCTACATTTTTATATTGTCCGGTGTAGCCTGATATATTGGGTAGTGGGGCATAGTACAGTAAGTCCGAGGTGTTTTTATTGTACAGGTCGATGGTGACTCCGAAGCGATCGAAGAACCGTGCGTCGATACCGATATTGGTGGTGTAACATTTCTCCCACGACAGGTCGGCATTCCCCATCTGTGAAGGGAAGTAAGCTACTTCGTCATTATACATCATTGAGGAATAGAGCGGGTAGTGTCCGTAGTATGCTCCGGGAGTGTTACCTAGAGAACCATAACTGACTCTCACTTTTAGTTGGTTGACAGACTCACGAAGAGATTCGAAAAAAGTTTCGTTCTGGATATTCCAGCCGCCACTGACTGTGAAGAAGTGTCCCATACGATTGTTTTTACCGAAACAAGATGATTCGTCCATGCGATACGATACTTGTCCCATGTAGCGGTTATCATAGTCGTAGTTGGCATTGAACAGTGCCGATTGGGTGGCAATGGCGTCTTTGTATCCACCGATGGATTTAATACCGGTTGTTACGTCCAGAATCTCTCTGCCGGGCTGTATGCCTCGTCCTTCGGCGGAAGTCGATTCGTAAAAGTGGCGGGTATATTCGTAAGCTCCCAGTGCGTTGACTTTGTGTTTGCCGAATGATTTCTCAAAACGTATCATTTGGTTGGTGAATTGCTTGGTCAGTAGTGAATTAGAGTTGGATAACGACCCTTTGTCCGATTGCCCCGAACGCGAACGCTTGTCCGTGTAGCTCTCGGAGCGGTTACTGATATAGCGAATATAGTTGTTTGACTCGAAACGCAACCAATCCGTAATCTGATAATTGAAATTAATGGTTCCGTCAACCGTCAGTTTTTTCGAACGGCTCCAGTTCCATTGCAGGTCATACATGTCGTTGATTCCGTCACGTCCTCTCCAGTCTTGTTCTTGTCCCGAGCGGATAGAACCGTCTTCATTGTAAGGGAAATCCCAAGGGAGGTAGAGATAAGTGTTGTACACGCTGCGTTGCTGACTGTCTGTACGTGAGAGCGAACCTGAAATCTTGGTTGACATGGTGAAGCGGTCTGTAAACTTCACATCATTGTTGGAACGGAAAGTGAAGCGGTCCAATGTAAAGTCCTTAATGGCTCCCTCTTCGCGGTAGTAGTCTGCCATAACAAAGGAACGCATACGACCGCTGCTTCCGGTATAGGTAATGTTTGCGTTGGTATATAATCCCGGTTTGGAAGCTTCTTTAAACCAGTCTGTGTTGTGTTTCAGAAGTTCTTCTGTGAACCACGACTGATTATTCCAGGATTTCTGATAGTCATAAAGTTCTTGTGAATTCATCATCTCAAGGCGCCCGGTCGATAGTAAGGATACACCGGCATTGACCGATACACTATATTTGTTGGCATCATATTCGCCTCTTTTGGTGGTTACTACAATAACACCGTTGGCGGCACGCGAACCGTACAATGCGGTAGCCGAACCATCTTTCAGCACACTGATATTGTCTATCTCGTTCGGGTTCAGTCCCGGATCCTCACCTACAATCACACCGTCGACTACCCAAAGTGGAGAGACAGACGAGTTCAGTGTGCCTTTACCACGAATACGGATTTTGCTGGCTTGGCCCGGTTCGCCGGATGAACCTGAGACATATACGCCGGATACTTTTCCTTGGAGCATACTTCCTACTTCCAGTGTGTTTACGTCTTTCAATTTATCGGCTTTCACTACGGCTACCGATCCGGTTACGGCCGACTTCGTCTGTACGGTGTAACCTACTACGACAACTTCTTCCAGTGTTTTAGTGTCTTCCAGTAATTTGATATTGAGCGTTTTTTGTGAATCGATTTTGATAGTTTGTGTCAGGTATCCGATGAAAGAAACAATCAGTTCGTCACCGGCAGCTGCTTCGATGGAAAATTCTCCGTCGATATTAGTACTCACACCTGTACCTGTGCCCTTTATCATGATGTTGGCTCCGATGATAGTTTCTCCTTTGATGTCTTTCACCACTCCTGTAATATGACGTTTTTGCTGTGCAGCGTCTGTTTGAGTTGTTTTTGCCATCAGCATGATGTTGTGTCCTTCCATGGCATAACCTACATTGGTGCTACGGAATAGAGAAGAAAGTACATCAGCTACCCGTTGCTGACTTACATTGACGGTTTTGCGTTGATTTACATCTACCTCCTTCTCGGAATATACGAACAGGTAATCTGTCTGGCGTTCGATTTCGCCCAGGATTTCCCGTATCGGTTTATTGTTTTTCGAGATAGATACCTTTGTTTCCTGAGAGTTCGCATTGCCGGCGAATACTCCCGAGATGAAAACGAAAAGGAATAAAACTATCATTTTCATAGTATGTGAAATTGATTTATTTACGATTTTACTTGTTTTTATCAGAGTGTTTTTCATACATTTGTACACTGTGTTAATTAATACTCACTAAGTTTTCGCAGACTGGGGTGTTGTTAACCCGGAGCCGGAAGTGTGCCACCACCTTCGGCTCTTTTTGTTCTTATGTTTTCATTGGTTCCTATTTTTAGTTTAAAGTTAATACTTGTTTTTAATTTATAGTAATGGTATTACTGTCTTCATCCCGTTGATAGGTGAATTTGCATTTCAGTTGAAGCACCTTTAATACGTGTTCTACACCGTCTCTGATACGAAATTTTCCGGTGAACCGTACATTTGCCAGGGACTCTTTTTCCAAAATGAATTTTACATCATAGTATAGACCTAACTGGCGGATAATTTCGTCCATGCGCGTATTGTCGAAATAAAGGATTCCTTGCATCCATAATGCCCGGTTCCACTCGCTGATACTCTCTTTCCGGAGTTGACCGGCTTTGCCGAATAACCGTTCGTTGGGTTGCAGTTTTACTTTCCTGCCGGTAGTGGTTTCGTTTACTTCTACCGAGCCTTTCAGCAAGACTGTTTCGAAAAAGTCCTGATCTTTATACATCATCACATTAAATTCGGTACCCAATACTCTTACTTCATATTCTTTGGCTTGTACGATGAAGGGTTTCTTTTCATTTTTTGCCACCTGGAAATAACCTTCACCGTCCAGTGTCACTCTACGCTCTTTCCGGTCGAAGTGGTCGGGAAACGTAAGTGTCGTATTTGAATTCAGGCATACTCGGGTTCCGTCACCTAATGTTAATTCTGCCCGTTGTCCTGATGGGACATGTATTGCTTTCAAATCAGGTGTATCTTTTCCTCTCTCCGGAGCCAGGAAATAAACAGAGGTAACTGCTATGAGGAAAATAGCGGCTATTTTAATGAACTCCCTGATGTAAGGAAGTGTCAGCCGTTTCTTTTTATCAACCGTTGCTGCCGGTTTCTCTTGCCAAAGGGTGATGTCTTGCAACTTTCTCAGGGCAAGATACTCACGCATGTGTTGTGGATCGGCATCCAGCCATCGGACTACCATTTGCTTCTCTTCCGCACTGGCATCTCCTGTAAGATATCTGTTTAGTATCTCTTGATTCATAATTTATACGAGTTCTTGATGAACGTTTTTTGCTCCGTTACATCTATAAGACGATAGAAGTGAATACAACCCTAGTCTGTTTCTTGATTTTTTTTAGTGGAAATAGAAAAAGAAGTAAAACAAGGGAAGATAATCTTTGAGTGAAATCCGGAATTCTTTAAGCGCCCTTGATATGTGATATTCCACTCCTTTGACTGTGATGCCCAGATTTTCAGCTATTTCCTTATTCATTTTATTCTCGAAACGACTCATTTTAAAGACTCTTCGGGTTTGTTCCGGGAGTGTGCGTAGGGTGGCTTGGATAATTTGGTTAACTTCTTCGGAAAAAATCTCTGACGGGTCACAAGCTTCCAGGCTGGATACACGAATGTCCAGTTCGCGAACATAAAGTTCACTCAACTCGGACATGGCATTCAGTTTGTTTTGTTCCAGACGTAAGTAATCCAGTGATTTATTTTTCAGAATGGTGAGTAACATGGCCTGAGGGGAATTTATGATATCAGTTTTCAGTTTTTCCCACAATTTGATCAGTGCTTCGGCCGCAATGTCTTCTGCTACCTGTTCGTCGTGTATATACGATTTGGCAAACAAGAAAGACTTCCTGTAATAAAGAGTATAGAGAGCGTTAAAACTGTTGATATTTAAGTCGTCCATTCTTGTATACTGTGTTCCGGGATATTTTTCTGTATGATCTAAAAGTGCCGCAAGGTATGAAAAAAAAAGCAAAAGAGGATTAATAGTTGTGAGTATTTCTGTTTTGCTTCTTTCCCGGGGATGTTGTCTGCTATCGTATGTTTTACTTGCTCTTCTTTTATAGTGTCCGCAAATGTAGGTGAGGTGTTCGTTGTCGAACATCTTTTTCCTTCTTAAAATCTTTGATTATTACGAGGTTATGTTTTTGGCACATTACTTGTATAACAATGAAGGAGTGAGTTGTCCGGTCGTGGTATAGCTCATTCTTAGATTGTAATTTTGATTGGTAAAGGGTGGAATGGGAATTTCGCCCTTTATTTTTTGTATGGCCTGAAAGGTGATAAAAAATAAGGGTAGAACCATTGTCCCACCCCTATCACTTACAATAATAATAACTTCTCTTACTCAATGGGCTGTCCTTTGTAAAAGTCCAGAATCTTTGTACGGAACAGATAGTCATATTTGGCCTGAATCCGGTCGGACAATGCTTTAGTCAGATTTAGTTTGGATTCATTGTACTCGACCGAGGTCGCTTTTCCATTGTCGAACTTTTCACTCATCAGGCGGAAGGACTCTTGGCTGGCTTCTACTGCCGACTCACTTGACTTAAACTTGCTCTCGGCAGCTATGGCATTGTACCATGCTTGTTGGATTTCTTTATATAATACCTTCTTGGTATTGTCCAGTTGCAATGCCAGATTGGTTTGTTGCAGGCGTGCAGTGCGTACACGGTTGCGAGTGGCCAGGCGATTGAATAAAGGTATGTTCAGACTGAATCCGGCATATTTATTCAGGTTGTTCTTCATTTGGTTGCCAAAATTTGAACCGGCGTTACCATTTACCGTATAGAAGTTTGTACCTAATCCTGCAGAGAAGGACAATTGCGGATAGTAACTGCTTTTTGCTATGCGGACATTCTTTTCGCTACCTTCAAGACGATATTCGGCTGCTTTGATGCTCGGTTTGTAGAGCATGGCCTGGTTATAGATTTCGTCGGGTGAAGTAAGGGGAGAGAATTCCAACTCCGTATCCGGTGTGGCAAGTGAGAAGTTCTCCGGAGTCGGAAGTTCAAGCAATTGACTTAAATCGAGTAGAGCTAACCGGTAATTGTTGTCAGCCTGTACCGCACTCATCTCATCTTGTGCAACGCGAGCTTTGGCTTCGGCAACTTCGGCGGGAGAAGCTTTTCCTACTTCATGCAATCGTGTGATGCGGCTCAGTTGTTCTTTGCTGAGTCCTACCTGACTTTGTGCCACTTTGCTTAACTCTTGATTAAAAAGCACTTGCAGGTAAGCGGAAGTGACATTGATTGCCAAATCTTCTTTTGCTTTATTCAGGTCTTCGATTGCTGCTTTCAGGTTTAGTTTGGTAAGTGCATACTGGTTCGGTAATTCCAGACCGGTGAATAACGGAATATTTGTACCCAGGCTGAAGCTACTGCTACCGCTGTTGATATCATTATAGGTGTTATCTACCGGCGATGCTGTACGTCCCCAACTCCAATTTTGCGAAGCACTGCCGCTAAGGTTGGGTAAGCGTGCCCATTTGGCGGTATTCACCTCCACTTTACTCTGTTCGGCCGAGTTTGCCGTTTGTTGCACATTGATATTATGCTCAATGGCATAATCGATACACCGGCGTAAAGTCCATCCTTCCTGTGCCTGTGCAGTGTAAGCTGACAGTCCGGTCAGTATCAATAAGTTGATCAATATTTTATTTCTCATATTATGCATTGTTGGTGATTCATACTTTCCCTATATTATACGAGAGGTTTATTTGTCTTTCTTTTCCGAAGCTCTTACTTTTTCCTTTCCGGTCAGACCTTCCTTGATTTCCAGTTTGATACCGTCACTCATGCCGGTTTTGATCTGGCGGCGTTCAAACTTCTGTTCGGGTATACTGTCGGTCATTACCCATACAAACGTACTGTCGCCACTGAATTCGATAATGCCTTCGGGAACTGCCAGAACTTTTTGCGCACGTTGAAGCACGATTTCTGCATTGGCGGAATATCCGGAACGGATTTGTACAGAGTCCGGTGCATGAACGGCTGCTTTAATTTCGAACTGATTGGCTCCGTTCTCTTCTACACCTTTCGGAGAAATATATTCCAGTTCGGCATCGAATGTAAGATTTTGCAAAGCTCCGATAGTCAGTTTCACCGGCATACCTTCATGGATACGTCCCACTTCTGTTTCGTCAATCTTGCCTTTGAAGATCAGATCGTTCATATTGGCTACTGTGGCAATAGTCGTACCGTCATTAAACGTATTACTCATGATTACCGAGTTACCTACTTTGATCGGTACGTCCAGAATCAATCCGTCGATGGTCGAACGAATCAGCGTACTGCTGAAGGAAGCGCTGTTTTTGGTGATACCTTCTTTGATAATCTCCAGTGCATCTTTTGCAGTTTGCAATTCTTCACGTGCTTTCTTTATTTCTACTTCGCTTTTTTCGTAATCTTCTCTGCTGATTAACTTGTCGTTATAAAGCTTCTTGATACGTTCATGATCTGTTTCGGCTTGCGCGGTACTGATCTCTGCCACACGTACACGGCTTTCGGCTGAGTTCAATTGTCCCAGTTCCGGGATGACTTTTACTTTAGCGATTACTTCACCTTGCTTAATGGTCTGCCCGGCCTCTTTGTATACTTCGGATATGATACCCGATATTTGCGGTTTAATGAGTACTTCGTCTCGCGGCTCTACTTTGCCGGTGGCAACCGTAGTCTTTTCCAGATCCGCAATCTCCGGGGTAATGGTTTCATATACGGTTGTTTTAGGCTTTGATTTCTGGTACAGGAAAATGAATGTCCCAATGAAGATGGCGGCTACCACTACCAGTAATGTAATTTTCAGATACTTTTTCATCTTGTTTTATATTTTGAATTATTATTTTCTATCTTGACTGTGTATTCTTTGTTAACCGATGCTGTCTTGTCGTCCTTTTTTGTGCGGGAGACAGAGAAAGATCGTACTTTATTCATCCCTGATAGCTTCTATCGGTCGGATAGCCATTGCCCTGTAAGCGGGTGCCAGTCCGGCGAGTAGTCCCAGCGTCACCAGTAACAGGCAGGTTCCGATAGCCATACCAAAAGACACCTGGAAGTGGGAATAATGGTCCTTACCGGAGTTGACGCCTATTTCCATTAATTGCAGGATCAGTACACCAAAAGAGATGCCGGCCATGCCTGCAATGGTAGTCAATACCATACTTTCTGATAAAATCTGTTGTAAAATGTCTTTCGGACGGGCACCGATGGCACGCCGGATACCTATTTCGGTGGTCCGTTCCTTCACGGTCACCATCATGATGTTCGATACACCGATAGCCCCTGCCAGCAGAGTGCCCAAGCCTACCATCCAGATCAATACATGGATACCGGTAAACAGATTATCCATCATTGAGAACATGGCCTCCGCATTCAGTTTCATAACTGCCTGTTTGTCATCCGGCGATATATAATGGGCCTCTTTAAGGATGGCTTCTATCTCCGGTTCAAGGTCGCTTACCTTTTTCCCCGGTTTCACGGTATAGCATATCACGTCGATACGTTTTCCCATGTTGTAGGCTTGCTGCATCGTACTGAAAGGTAGCACAACGGCTTCCGAAGCCCGGCCCTGGATGTTCATGTTTCCTTCGGACACACACATGCCTATCACCTGATAATAAATGCCGTCTACCCGTACATATTTACCACAAGGATCTTCGCCCGGGTTGAAAAGGCTCTCGTAAACACGTTTGCCGATAACGCACACTTTGCGTCCCTCGCGTACGTCTACGTCGTTGATAAATCTTCCGTAAGCCATATCCTGGTTTTCAATCTTTGCATAGTCCGGATAAAGCCCTTTCACGCTGCAATCGTACTTTTTCTCTCCATAAATGGCTGTCGATCCCCAGCGGGCTATCGATGGAGTGATTACATCGATGTCTTTTACTTTTTTGCGGATTCGTTCAATATCTGCGTTTTCAATATCCCAATAGCGTCCTTTGCGGAATCCCTTGTAAGCCTCTCCTGTCTTTTGTGAGGCCATGAAACCCGAGTTGGTTGCGAAGCCTTCAAATTCGGCTTGCATCATCTCCTGCATTCCTTGTCCGCCTCCCATCAGGGCCACCAGCATGAAGATGCCCCAGAATACTCCGAATGCCGTCAGCAGGCTTCGTGTTTTGTTTCTTGTTATCGTGACGAGGATTTCCTCGCACGTATCCATATCTACTCTCATAATCAATCTGCTCTAAGTGCTTCAATAGGTCTGATACTCACTGCTTTCTTTGCCGGGAAGAATCCTGCCAGTGTTCCTGCAACGACCAAGGTCAGTGTGGCTTGTATGGCAATGCTGATATCCACCGTCGGATTCAGGAATACGGTTTCCGAAAACATTCCTACATCTACGGTTTGTTCTCCGGCCACTTTATTCATCCATTCGGTAGCGGCGATTCCGGCTACCATCCCGATGTATCCGAATAGTGTTGTGATGGTCACGCTTTCCACGATTATCAACCACAGGATAGAGAATGGTTTGGCACCCAATGCTTTGCGGATACCGAACTCGCGTGTCCTCTCTTTTACTGTGATCAGCATAATGTTCGATACGCCTACGATACCACTCAGTAATGTGAAGATACCGATTACCCAGATGGCTGTACGCAAGATGCCCATAGCGTTTTGTGACTGTAGATAATTGGTAAAACGGTTCCATATCCACAGTGCGCTGTTGTCCGATGGGTCAAAGCGGTGTTTGGCGCCCATTACTTTGCGATAGGCTGCCTCGAATGCTTCGTTTGTTTCAATGGTGGTGAGCCCTTTGGTGGTGAAAGTCAGGTTATTCAGTTTATCACCTTTGTTGTAGATTACTTGTAAGGTGGAGAAAGGAATATAAGCCTCGCTACTTCCCTGATCGCCCGGATCGGTGTAAAGGCCTACGACTTGATAAGAGACTCCACCGGCATTTACAAACTTTCCGATAGGTTCTGTTTTGCTTTTTCCGAAAAGGATTTCAGCCGTTTTGGTGTGCAGTACAATTACTTTCCGTCGTTCTTTGAGATCGATGTCATTGATGAACCGTCCGTCTGTCGATTTTACGGATTCCACTTCGGTAAAGTTCGGATACACACCTTCCAGTGAAAGGTTAACGTACTCCTGTCCGTAACTCAGGTTTACATTACTTTGCCATTGGCTGGCACCTACACTGATGATGTTGTCGCTGAAGTGCTCCATGGTGGCATCCAGGTCCTTATTGTCCAACTGGATGCGTCGTCCTTCTTTTAATCCGTCGTAAGGTTTCCCTGTCCATCCCGGATATATTTTTATGGAGTTCAGCGCCCGTGCCGATGATGACTTTTCAAAAGCATGGATCAGTCCGTTTCCGGCTCCCAACAGCACTATCAGCATGAAGATGCCCCATGCTACGGCGAATCCGGTCAGTAACGTACGGAGTTTGTTCCGCTTGATGGTACCGTATATTTCTTGCCAAATGTCAATCATATTTATATCTGTTTTTATTTCATGTATCCATCCTTGCCGAATGGTGAGGCATCATGATTCAGGTTCTCTTCAATCCGTTCGATTATACCATCCTTGATGTGGATAATTTTATCTGTCTGATTGGCAACTCCACTTTCGTGGGTGACTACGACAATGGTCATTCCGGTCTTGTGCAGGTCTTTCAGTATTTGCATCACCTCTACAGACGTCTTACTGTCCAATGCACCGGTAGGTTCGTCGGCCAGAATAATCTGAGGCTGTGTAATCAAGGCACGGGCAATGGCTACACGTTGTTTCTGACCTCCACTCATTTCATTGGGCATGTGATGTGCCCAATCCTTGAGTCCCAGCTTGTCGAGGTACTCCATGGCCATGGCATTACGTTTTTTCCGGCTTACTCCCTGGTAAAACAGAGGTAGTGCGACGTTTTCCACTGCATTTTTAAATGAAATCAGGTTGAATGACTGGAAGATGAAACCGATCATCCGGTTGCGGTATTCCGCGGATTTAGTTTCGCTCAGGTCCTTAATCAGCACGTTGTTGAGGTAATACTCTCCGTTATCGTAATTATCCAATATACCTAGTATATTGAGTAAAGTAGACTTGCCGGAACCTGATGCTCCCATGATGGAAACGAATTCACCCCGCTCGATGTCGAGATTGATGCCTTTGAGTACATGGAGTGGGGCTCCGTTGTTGTAGGTTTTGTTAATGTCTTTTAAGTGTATCACAGTTTCATCTATTTAGTTTCAAATTTCTTATGATTTGTTCTATTAGACGTACGGCTGATACGAAAAGTTGCAAACGAAGTGAACTTTTTTAAAAAAAGATTTTGTAGACTCAATCTTCTTTACGTAATTTGTGTGCAATAAACATTTAATATTAACTAACCCTTTAAATAAGAGTATCATGAATTCAAGCATGGAGAAGCCCTATGTGGTGGGTATTGACATTGGCGGAACAAACACTGTCTTTGGAATTGTTGACGCGCGCGGAACTATTATAGCAAGCGGTGCAGTGAAAACTCAAGTATATCCTACAGTAGAAGAATATGCAGATGAAGTATGCAAAAATCTTCTGCCGTTGATTATCGCAAATGGCGGGGTGGATAAAATAAAGGGTATCGGCATTGGCGCTCCTAATGGGAACTATTATACCGGAACCATTGAATTTGCTCCTAACTTGCCTTGGAAAGGTGTATTGCCGTTGGCTTCTATGTTCGAAGAACGCTTGGGTATACCGACTGCCTTGACAAACGATGCTAATGCTGCCGCAGTGGGCGAAATGACTTACGGAGCTGCCCGCGGTATGAAAGATTTTATCATGATTACTCTGGGAACAGGTGTCGGTAGTGGTATCGTTATCAACGGACAGGTGGTTTACGGTCATGACGGTTTTGCAGGCGAACTCGGTCACGTGATTGTTCGTCGTGACGGACGTATCTGTGGTTGCGGACGCAAGGGCTGTCTGGAAACTTACTGCTCGGCTACAGGTGTGGCACGCACTGCACGTGAATTCCTCGCTGCACGTACCGATGCCAGCTTGTTGCGTAATATCCCGGCTGAGAGCATTGTATCGAAAGACGTATACGATGCAGCCGTACAGGGAGATAAACTGGCTCAGGAGATTTTCGAATTTACAGGTAATATTCTGGGTGAAGCATTGGCAGACGCTATTGCTTTCTCGAGTCCGGAAGCTATTATCCTGTTCGGTGGTTTGGCAAAATCGGGTGATTACATTATGAAGCCGATTATGAAAGCCATGGAGAATAACCTTCTGAACATTTACAAAGGTAAAGCAAAATTGCTCGTTTCTGAGTTGAAGGACTCTGACGCTGCTGTGCTGGGTGCCAGTGCATTGGCTTGGGAACTGAAAGACTTGAGAGACTAAACGCCCTATTAAAGTGATTATTTAGCGAGAGCTCCGGAAGTCATTCCGGAGCTTTTTTTGTCTGTACGGGCGGGAGCTTCGGGATGTACTCCAATATCGTTTTGTCAAAGATGTCATTTTGTATTTTCTATCGTTTCAAGGAGGGCATATTCCGGTCTTTGGTTTGAGATCCGTGGAAAAAATGAATTTCAGCTGATTTCCGGCAGCTCAAAAAGATGTCTTATTGAGCTTAATTCTCACCGGAAGAAGGGAATATTCTTTTATTTTGTTTCGTGTGATAGCGAATCTTGTAACTGAACTTCGAAATGCTACTTAGGATACTTCTCTGTAACCGGAGCCAATAAGTGAAAAATGGCTTTGATTTTAGACTATTCATACCTCCTTTGGAGGAAGTTAATGATTCGTTTCGACTTTATTAATAAAAGACTCGGACGTTATTAACAAAAGACTTGGACGAAATTAATAATCTCTTTCGTCTTTTTCTGTATATATAGTCTCAAAGTGATCAAATTCTGCATGAATACTCTTTTCTTATTCTTTTTTTATGCAAAAAGATCCACAGAAGCTCTTTGTTTGAGAAAGGGGTGGTTAGCAAATTGTTTGAAAGGAGAGTATAATGATTCTATTTTATAAGATTTAGCGTCTTTTTGTCGGAAAAGGTAGGAGTGATACTTGTCTTGTGTTACGAATAAAAAAGAGGAAATCTTGCCGGAAGATTCCCTCTTTTTTATCTCGAATCGGAGAGCAGGGCTGATTAGCCGTTAACTCTTTTTTCTTTGATTCTAGCTTTTTTGCCGGTAAGAGCACGCAGGTAGTACAGTTTAGCGCGACGTACTTTACCAACCTTGTTCACTTCAATGCTGTCGATAGCCGGTGATTCGATCGGGAAAATTCTTTCTACGCCTACAGTTCCTGACATTTTACGTACAGTAAAACGTTTCTTTTCTCCGTGACCTGCAATTTTGATAACAACACCGCGGTACAACTGTACACGCTCTTTGTTACCTTCGATAATACGATATGCTACTGTTACAGTGTCTCCTGCTTTGAAGCTCGGGTGCTGTTTTCCGGTAGCGAATGCTTCTTCTGCAATTTTAATTAAATCCATTGTTGTTATTATTAAATTGTTTCATCGTTACAACGCAACATACCAAGTATCTCTTCTCTTGACAGCGATTGCGCGAAAGCGGTGCAAAGTAACGAATTATTTGCCAGATAGCCAAATGTTTTTGTATATTTGTAGCATTATTAAGTACTTAAGGATATGAAACAAAATTACGCAAAGATTATTTCAGGATTCATTCTGGCGGGGTTGCTGACATTTAGTTCTTGTCAGTCGACGCATGAGATGGCAAAAACCGATTACCAGATTGCCAAAGTAGAGGGAAGGATGATTGACATTGACGCCAAATGGGACACCCATCCCGATGCAGATGCCGTGGCAATATTAAAGCCTTATAAAGAAAAAATAGACAACATGATGTATGAGGTGATTGGCAGTAGCGAGCAGAAGATGGACAAAGGACATCCCGAGAGCTTGCTTTCCAATCTTGTAGCGGAAGTATTGCGTCAGGCTGCAACCAAGGTGCAGGACAAGCCGGCAGACATGGGACTGGTGAATATGGGAGGATTGCGTAATATTTTGCCTGCCGGAGATATTACGGTGGGAACGGTATATGAGATATTGCCATTCGAAAATTCGCTTTGTGTAATGAAGATGAAAGGAACACACCTGAAAGCATTGCTCACAAGCATTGCATCGTTGAAAGGAGAAGGGGTGAGCGGTATCCGGATGGAAATTACCAAGGATGGAAAATTACTGAATGCTACGGTGGGCGGCCAGCCGATCGATGACAATAAGCTGTATACCGTGGCGACAATCGATTATCTGGCTGACGGTAATGGAAGTATGGAGGCTTTCTTGCAGGCTGATGATCGTGTGTGTCCCGAGGGAGCCACGTTACGCGGGCTTTTTCTTGATTACGTGAGACAGCAGACTGCTGCCGGAAAGAAGATCACTTCGGCACTGGATGGCAGAATCACTGTGAAATAAAAACGTTATAGATTATAAAACGATAAAATCCAGTAAATTATGATATTCCCAATCAATAAAAAACATACATTCTTTTCCAAGGAAAAGGCACTTCTAACTTTCTTTTTTATTCTCTTTATTTCTTTTTCTGCATTTGGGCAGCAGGATAAAAAGCTGATTCTTCTGCAGACCAGTGATGTGCATAGCCGCCTGGAACCTATCAATCAGGAAGGTGACCGGAATTATGATAAAGGCGGATTCGTACGTCGTGCTACATTTGTGAAGGAGTTCCGCAAAGAGCATCCCGATATGTTATTGTTCGATTGCGGAGATATTTCGCAGGGGACACCTTATTATAATATGTTCCAGGGTGAAGTCGAAGTGAAGATGATGAACGAAATGAAGTATGATGCCATGACTATCGGTAATCACGAATTTGATTTTGATCTGGATAATATGGCCCGTTTATTCCGGATGGCTGATTTTCCGGTGGTTTGCGCTAATTATGATGTAAGTGCTACGGTGCTTAAAGACTTGGTGAAACCGTATGTCGTCTTTGAAAGAGACGGTGTCAAGATCGGAGTTTTGGGATTGGGTTGCCAGCTTGAAGGCATGGTACAAGCCAATAAGTGTGTAGGAGTGGTTTACAATGATCCGGTAACTGTAGCGAACGAAGTGGCTGCTGTCCTGAAAGAAAAAGAGGGATGTGACGTAGTGGTTTGTCTTTCTCATTTGGGTGTGCAGTATGACGAGAATCAGTTGATCCCTAAAACACGTAATATCGATGTTGTTCTCGGAGGCCATTCGCATACATTCATGAAAGGCCCCAAGACTCTCCTCAATATGGATGGCAAGAATGTGTCGCTGATGCATACCGGTAAGAGTGGTATCTATGTAGGGCAGATGGACTTAACACTTGAAAAAAAGAAATAAGAGGACGTTGTAAAAATCTGTAGCGGATTCCTGAAATACCGTCTATGAAATACCTCCCAGACAAGCTATGCTAAAACAACTACTAACAGTTGTGTTTCTGCTGAGTGCAGGCACTTTGTGGGCACAACAAGCTGCAGGACTTCTGCCTGTACAGGAAGATACACATTGCAAAGAATGGGTAGAGCAGACGCTCTCCCGTATGAAACTGAAAGATAAAGTCGGGCAATTATTTGTTTATACCCTGGCTCCACGAGCAGATAAAGATACTGAAAAGTTAGTGGGCAAACTGACCCGCAAGTTCAAAGTCGGGGCCTTTCTGTACTCTGAAGGAACAGTAGAAGATCAGGCAAACCTGACCAACTATGCGCAACGCCAGTCGAAAATTCCATTAATGATTACCTTTGATGGTGAGTGGGGACTCGCCATGCGATTGGAAAATACACCGGTGTTTCCACGTAATGCGGCATTGGGCTGTATCAGCGACAATACCTTGATTGAGGCTTATGGGCAGGAAGTGGCGCGTGAGCTTCGTGAGATAGGTGCGCACGTTAATTTTGCTCCGGATGCGGATGTTAATACCAATCCTGAAAATCCGGTCATCCATGTCCGTTCGTTTGGTGAAAATCCGAAAACTGTGGCTGAGAAAGTAATAGCTTATGGGCGTGGATTGGAGACCGGTGGCATTTTGTCTGTCTCCAAGCATTTCCTGGGACATGGTGACACGGATGTCGACTCACACCAGGCATTGCCTGCCGTTTATTATAATCGTGCACGGCTGGACAGTGTGGAACTGTATCCTTTTAAAGAAGCCATTCAGGCAGGATTGGGAGGTGTGATGGTGGGACACTTACAAGTGCCGGCCTTAGAACCTGACCGGATCACCCCTTCTTCATTGTCACATAGCATTGTGACGGATCTATTGAGAGGAGAGTTGGGATTCAATGGATTGGTATTTACCGATGCGCTCGTCATGAAAGGAGTAGCTGCCGAATCGGATGTAACAGTGAAGGCTCTGAAGGCCGGTAATGATATGGTGCTGGTACAGCAAAATGTAGAAAAAGCACAAGAGAGTGTGGTGCAAGCCATAAAAGACGGACGTCTCACGATGGAAGAAATAGATGCGAAATGCCGTAGAATTCTGGCGTATAAATATCGTTTGGGATTAAGCAGGCGACCGATGATTCCGGTAGACGGATTGAGTGACCGTATTCATACTCCTGAAGCGCAGGCTTTGGTAACCAAGCTGCGTACGTCGGCAGTGACTGTACTTGGGAATTATTTTCAGATCCTTCCTCTTACTGCAACAAAGGGTGAGATAGCCGTATTAACAGTGGGAGATGAAGGCAGCGATGCTTCTTTCATCGAGGGGTTACGTAGTGAATTACCATTAAAAACATTCCGGATGGATAAAAATACCGGGGAAGAAGAGCGGCGGAAGATAGTGAAAGAACTGGGAAACTATCGGAGGGTGGTTGTCTGTATAACGGTGCAGGATAAAGAAGCGGGTGAATATCGTTCGTTTTTTGCCGGGTTCAGGCCCCAAGCTCCTGTGGTCTACGCTTTCTTTACTTCCTATCGGGCACTGGCGTCGCTTGAAGAGGCTGCCGCCCGTTCGGCTGCTGTTGTCCTGGCACATTCCGGTGAGGAGGATTTGCAACGCTATGTAGCCGATGTGATATTGGGCAAAGCTTCGGCAACGGGACGTTTATCCATGCGTATCGGCAATACATTTGCAGCCGGTTCCGGTGTAGATGTGATATCCGGTAGCCCAGCGGGTATAGCACCCGAAGATTATGGTTTGAAATCATACAGACTCCACCGGATAGACTCGGTGGTAGCTGCCGGGCTGGCGGCGAAAGCCTTTCCCGGATGCCAGGTGTTGGTATTGCGGCATGGACAACCGGTATATGATAAATGTTTCGGCACTCACTCTGTAACAGACACTACTCCGGTACGGGCGACCGACCTTTTCGATCTCGCTTCATTGACTAAAACCAGTGCCACACTGCTGGCCGTGATGAAACTCTATGATCAGGGACGGATCGAGTTGACAGATGCTGTCTCTAAATACGTGCCTGCTCTGCGGGCTACGAACAAAAAGAATATCACAATCAGGGAACTGTTGTTACATGAATCCGGACTGGTGCCTTATATTCGTTTTTATCGTGATGCAATCGATGAATACTCGGTGACCGGCCCTTTTACACAAGGATTTGTAGACGAGTGGCACCATACCCGTATGGGAGAATATACTTATGCCTGTTCCGATTTCAAGTTTAAGAAAGGATTGGTTTCTGCAACAAAAACCTCCGGGCATACGTTGCAGATAGCCGATGGATTGTGGCTGGACAAGAAATTTAAAGCTGCGATGATGAAGAGTATTGCGCAGTCGGAACTCGACCGTAAACGTTTTGTATATAGTGATATCGGATTTATCCTGTTGCAACAGGTGGTGGAAGCCGTTACCGGCAAGACACTCGATGCTTATTTAGTTTCAGAGTTTTATCGGCCTATGGGATTGGAACATACATTGTTCCAACCTTTAAACCGTTATAAGAAAGCGGATATTATGCCGACTGCTGCCAATGATTACTTACGTCGGCAGGATCTTTGCGGATATGTGCATGATGAAGCTGCCGCCTTTATGGGAGGCGTAAGTGGTAATGCCGGATTGTTTTCAACGGCCCAAGAGTTGGGAAAAATCTATCAGATGATTCTGAATGAGGGTGAACTGGATGGAAAACGCTATCTTCGGCCGGAAACCTGCCGTATATTTACTACGGAGAAATCAGCTGTCAGTCATCGTGGACTGGGGTATGACAAACCTAATCTGAAGGATCCGAAGGCAAATGCCTGTGCTTCTTCGGCTCCGGCTTCTGTTTATGGGCATACCGGCTTTACGGGTACTTGTGCTTGGGTTGATCCGGAGAATGACCTGGTCTATATCTTCCTGAGTAATCGTCTTTGTCCCGATGCCTGGAATGGAAAGCTGAACAGCATGAAGATACGACAAGCAGTCCAGGAAGTGATTTATCAGTCGTTATATACACCGGAATAGTGGAAGTGAATGGCTTTTTACAATATAAAATGAAAAGAAGATATTTATTGGCTGGTTTAGTTGTATCAGCGCTTTTGGGAGTAGGAGCGAAAGTTCCTGCTTCTATGGATGCCCCTGTCCGTGAGGTTTTTCATACTCCTCCCGGTATGTCTGCTCCTATAGAACCTTTGTTGCTTTATCAGGCTTCCCAGGACGAAAAGTGCCGTCACTGGGTAGATTCTGTCTACAATCGGATGAATCTGAGAGAGAAGGTGGGGCAATTGTTTATTTACACCATTGCGCCCGTGCAGACCAAGCGTAATATGCAGTTGTTGCGTGATGCGGTTCATACTTATAAAGTCGGTGGATTACTTTTTTCCGGCGGAAAGATACAGAATCAGGCTACATTGACCAACGAAGCGCAACGGATGGCCCGCTGTCCGCTGCTGATTACCTTTGATGGTGAATGGGGGCTTTCCATGCGTTTGCGTGGTACTCCTGTCTTTCCGAGAAACATGGTATTAGGATGTATCCAGGACAACCGTTTGATTTATGAATATGGGCGGGAGATGGCCCGACAGTGTCGTGAGATGGGAGTGCAAGTCAATTTTGCTCCGGTGGCAGATGTGAATATCAATCCGGACAATCCGGTCATCAATACCCGTTCGTTTGGTGAAGATCCGGTGAAAGTGGCCGATAAGGTGATTGCTTACGCTTCGGGGCTGGAGAGTGGTAAAGTCCTTTCTGTCTGCAAGCATTTTCCGGGACATGGTGATACGGACGTGGATTCTCATAAGGCACTGCCTGTGTTACCATTTACGCGCGAGCGCCTGGACAGTGTTGAACTGTATCCTTTTAAAGAAGCTATTCGTGCCGGGGTCAGTGGTATGATGGTAGGACACTTGCAGGTACCTGTCATCGAGCCTATAGGTGATTTGCCTTCATCCTTATCCCGTAATGTGGTTTATGGACTTCTGACCGAGGAATTGGCATTTAAGGGACTTATCTTTACCGATGCCCTTGCTATGAAGGGAGTTGCCGGTAATAAGAGCGTATGTTTGCAAGCTTTGCAAGCCGGGAATGATATGGTGCTGGCTCCCCGCAGGCTGAAAGAAGAAATGGACGCTGTATTGGAAGCGGTGGAAAAAGGAGAACTTCCGGAAGAAGAAATTAATGCAAAATGTCGGAAAGTACTCACTTACAAATATATTTTGGGGCTGGAACGTAAACCGTTTGTGAAACTATCGGGATTGGGAACCCGTATTAATACACCTCAGACACGTGATTTGATTAGCAGGCTGAATCTGGCTGCAATTACTGTGCTGAATAATAAAAATGATGTATTGCCTTTGCATCCCGATCTGAAAGAGGCGGCCATACTGAATGTAGGCAAACCGGAAGAGATTGAGCCTTTTGACCGCAAAATGAAAAAGTATACTTCATTTGCCCGTTTTCAATTGCGTAAAGATCTGCCGGAAGTCGAGCAACAAAAGTTGCGTGACTCTCTTGCCGCCTACCGGCGTGTTATCGTTACTGTGACAGAGCAGCGCCTTGCTCCCTATCAGTCGTTTTTCGCCAAGTTTGCTCCGGAATCTCCTGTAATATATGTATTCTATACGCCGGCTAAGTCGATGTTACAGATACAGCGGGCTGTATCGGCTGCTGAGGCTGTGGTATTGGCTCATGCCTCTCGTGACGACGTTCAGGAACGTGTGGCTGATTTACTTTTCGGTAAAGCAACGGCAGATGGAAGACTGTCGGCCAGTATTGGCGGATTGTTTCCTACCGGTTCGGGTGTTACGATTACTCCGCATACTCCTTTCCACTTTGTACCCGAAGAATATGGAATGAAATCGGAAGTGCTCCGCCGTATCGACACGATTGCTTTGGAGGGAATCAAGGAGGGAGCTTATCCCGGTTGTCAGGTTCTGGTGATGAAGGATGGCAAAGCTTTGTATGACCGGTGCTTCGGATACCATACAGATGCAAATAGCGAGAAAGTGAAGCCGACGGATATTTATGATTTGGCTTCTCTGTCTAAAACAACAGGAACGTTGTTGGCCATAATGAAGCTTTATGATAAAGGTCGTTTCAATCTGACCGATAAAGTTTCAGATTATCTGCCTTTCCTGCGCAAGACGAATAAAGAGAACCTGACCATTCGTGAATTGCTCATGCATCAGTCTGGCTTACCTTCCGGTCTGCTTTTCTATCAGGAGGCCATTGACGGGAAAAGCTATAAAGGTTCGCTGTTCAAGCAGTCGAAAGATGCCTTACATACGGTACGGTTGGGTGTCCGTACCTGGGGAAATCCAAGATTCCGGTTTAATAAGGGGATGGCGTCTAAAGAGAAGAACGGTGATTATACTCTTCAGGTTTGTGACAGTTTATGGTTGAACCGGTCGTTCCGTGAAGAGATACGGAAGAAAATAGCCGAAGCACCGTTAAAAGACAAGAGTTATCGTTATAGTGATGTCGGGTTTATCTTGTTGCAGATGCTTGCAGAAGAGCTTAGCGGAAAACCGATGGATGAATATTTATGGCAAGAGTTCTATCAGCCGATGGGATTGGAACATACTGCCTATCTGCCGTTGCGTTACTTCGATAAAAAAGAGGTAGTACCTTCTGCAGTAGACCGTTTCCTGCGTAAGACTACTTTGCAGGGATTTGTCCATGATGAGTCGGCTGCTTTCCAGGGGGGAATTTCGGGTAATGCGGGGCTTTTCTCTAATGCTCGTGAAGTCGGACGTATTTATCAGATGTTGCTCAATGGCGGTGAGTTGGATGGAAGACGTTATCTCAGCAAGGAAACTTGTGCTCTATTCACTACCGAAAAGTCTAAAATCAGCCGTCGCGGTTTAGGTTTTGATAAGCCGGATGTGGTGAATGAAAGTAAAAGTCCGTGCGCTGCTTCTGTTCCGGTTACTGTTTTTGGGCATACCGGATTTACAGGAACTTGTGCCTGGGTAGATCCCGACAATGGCTTGATTTATGTATTTCTTAGTAATCGTACCTATCCCGATGCTTGGGTGAACAAATTATCTAAACTTGAGATTAGGGAAAAAATTCAAGAAACGATTTACGAAGCGATGAAAGAAAAGTAATCATTACATATATAGGTCTATTATACATCAATTCCTGATAGAGCGTTGCTCCGTCAGGAATTTGTGTATAACGTCCTATGGTTCATGATGTTTGATATGCTGATATTTCTATTTAGTACTATTGATCCACCGGGATATTCAGGTTATAAATATGGGTTTCACTTTCTAAATGTAAAGAAATAAGTTTGAGAATAGTCAGGGATGGAGAAAAGTATTAAAATTAATAGTAAAATGAGTGCTCTACTCTAAGTTCTATCAGAACTTAAAATGACATGAAAGGATTACTTTTCTTTTTATATTACTTTATCATTTATATTAGGCGGAAAAACAAATCAATAAAAGAATTATTTTATATTATTTTTTAGTATTGTTTATTGTATTTATAAAAAATACAGTTAACTTTGTCTTCGAAAGTTAAATCTAATACAGGTAGAAAAGTAGGATCAAGAGGGTAAACAGACACATATAGAAGTCTTCTCAATTAGTCCTATCCCACTATCTAAAAACCAATTAAATATTAATACTTATGAGAAAATGCTCTCCAATTTCCCCTAACTCCTTTCGGAAAGTTCTGATAGGACTTGGCATTTCTGCCGGCCTGCTCTCTCCGAACTATGTGTTCGCTACGTCTTTAGAGACTTATGAGAACCTGTCTGTAGCTGCTGTTCAGCAAGCAAGGAAGATTACCGGTACACTGACCGATGCTGTCGGTGAACCTATTATTGGTGCTACTGTTTTAGAAAAAGGAAACCCTTCCAATGGTACGATTACCGATATCAATGGTAAATTCTCTCTTTCGGTCCATCCTAATGCTGTGATCAGTATTTCGTATATAGGATACATAACACAAAATATTAAGATAACTAATCAAACCTCACTGAAAGTGGTTATGATGGATGATACCCAGGCGCTGGAAGAAGTAGTGGTAGTAGGTTATGGTTCGCAGAAGAAAGCGAATCTGACCGGAGCCGTATCTTCTGTGAAAATGGATGAGGTACTGGGTGACCGTCCTATTTTGAATGCATCTGATGCTCTTCAAGGAGCCGTGCCGGGACTGTTTGTATCTAATGGAGGTAATGCTCCCGGAACCAGTAAGTCGTTCCAGATTCGTGGAGCCTATTCGGTGGGTGTCAAGAACTCGGACGGTTCATACGGAAACACCATCAAGCCACTCGTATTGATTGATAATGTGGAAGGTGACCTCGATATGGTAAACCCCGAAGATATCGAGTCAATCAGTGTACTGAAGGATGCAGCTTCAGCAGCTATCTATGGTGCACGTGCAGCCGGTGGTGTAATTGTCGTTACGACTAAACGCCCTAAAGGTGCTGCTAAGTTCTCATTGAATTACAACAATAACTTTGCTTTCGGAACAGCTGTCAATCTGCCTAAACAGGCTCCGCTGATGGACTATCTGCAAGCTTATCTGGATTGTGGATATTCAGATGCCTATTGGTCGCTCGGTTCGCCAAGTGTCAGCAAATGGATGGAATATCTGAGTGAATACCAGAAGAACCCTTCTGCTTTCAATACGGTGGGAGACGGTATTTATATGGATGAATCCGGTGTACCATACTATTTGAATGAAAAAGATCTTTATAAGAACTTTATGGAGACCAGTTTCCAGATGACTCATAATATTTCCGCTTCAGGAGGTACGGACAAACTGCGTTATCGTATTTCGGGTGGATATACTTCGAATGACGGTGTATTGGTGTCCGATCGTGATAAGTTTGAACGTATGAATATCAATACCTTTATTTCGGCAGATGTAACTAACTGGTTCACTCAGGAAGTGACTATGAGCTATGCGCATAGTCTACAGACTTCACCCGGTGGAATGGGAGGTGTGTATAATACCCGTTTGGTTTCATATTATCCGGAAGGAGATCTGCCGGCATCAGTCAATACGTTGGCAAACGAGGATCTTCCTTTGTTCACTCCACGCAACCAGATCTTGTTGTCGAATCCGGTAAACAATAATAATGACAATCCGCGTATCTTCCTGAAATCCATATTGAAACCACTAAAGGGACTGGAAGCTGTATTTGAATATACATTTGATAAAAACATCTATGATTACCACTGGTATACAGGACAGTATGACTATACTACCATTCAGGGAGGAAGTTCAAAATCATTTGTAGACGATTATCTGAGAAAGTACAAACAGCATACGAATTATAACGCTATCAACGTTTACGCTACATATAGTAAGAAATTCGGTGACCATAATTTCAAAGTAATGGCAGGATTCAACCAGGAGTCGAGTTATCAGGAAACATTGGATGCTTATTCTTACAATCAGGCGGTGATAGACGTACCGGCCATGGGATCGGGAACCGGCACCATCAAGGCTACCGACTCATACAGTGAATATGCCGTACGTGGTGGATTCTTTAGAGTCAACTATAATTATCAGGACAAATATTTGCTGGAAGTGAACGGACGTTATGACGGTTCTTCTAAATTCCCGAAGAGCTCTCGTTTCGGTTTCTTCCCTTCTGTATCAGCCGGTTGGCAGATCGCTCAGGAGAAGTTTATGGAGTCTACCCGTAACTGGTTGGACGGATTGAAGATTCGCGCATCATATGGTGTGATCGGTAACCAGAATGTGAATCCGTATACTTTCACTCCGACAATGAGTGTCAGCAATAAATCTACTTCCTGGATTATCGACAATACGTATGTCACCTCTATCAGCTCGTTGCCGGCTTTGGTAAGCCAGAACTTTACATGGGAGAAAGTAGGTACGGTCAATGTCGGACTTGATATTAACTTATTCAACAATCGCCTGAATGGTGTATTTGAATGGTATCAGCGTAACACTAACGGCATGCTTGCTCCGGGTGTGCAGCTACCGGCTGTCGTAGGTGCAAGTGCTCCTTATCAGAATACTGCCGATATGCGTACACGAGGCTGGGAGTTGAGCTTGAACTGGCGTGACCAGATCGGTAAGGTGGGATATCGTTTGGGATTCAACCTGTCGGATTATAAATCGAAAATTACCAAATACGATGATAATGCAACCACCAAGTTGCTGAGCAGTTTCTATCCCGGACAGGTGATGGGAGAGATATGGGGATATATAGCCGATGGTTATTATTCTGTGGACGATTTCGAAGATACATCATCCTGGAAACTGAAAGAGGGAATAACCTCGATCAATGGTTATAACGTACGTCCGGGTGATGTGAAATTCAAAAACCTCCGTGATGATGAAAGTTCTACTAATGTAATTACCAGTGGTGACAATACATTCGACAATCCGGGTGACCGTAAAGTGATCGGTAATACGACTCCGCGTTATCAGTATGGTATCAATCTGGGAGCTAACTATGCCGGTTTCGACCTCAATGTTATCCTTCAGGGAACAGGAAAGCGTGATTACTGGATTTCGAATGTCTTGACTTTCCCGATGAACGGTGATAACTTCATTCCGTTGTTTGACGGTTTGAGTGATTACTGGATGCCTAAAGATCCCGACAACGGTGACTGGACCGCAGTCAATCCGAATGCGAAGTATCCCCGTCTGTATGGTAACCGAGGTAATTCCGGTTCAAACCTCCGTCAGAGCGACAAATACTTGTCTGATGCTTCTTATCTCCGTATTAAGAACATCACTTTGTCTTACAATTTACCAAAGAAGTGGTTGTCTCAGATCTTCCTTTCACAAATGAAGGCGTTTGTCAGTGTTGAAAACGTAGCTACTTTCACCTCTTTGCCTTCGGGTATCGACCCGGAGAGAATAGAATGGAACTATCCGGCATTCCGTACAGTTTCGTTCGGTATAAATATCACATTATAAACTCTAATCTGATACATGAATATGAAAAAGATATTATTGTTTTTAACCCTCTTTACAGGGATGATACTGGCGGGATGCAACGATAGCTTCCTTGAGAAATATCCTGTAACCAGCCTGACGGAAGAAAATGCATTCAAGTCATATGACAATTTTAAGGCCTTTATGTGGCCATGTTATGAAATGTTCTCTAATACGAACATCGCCACTTCTACAACGGCAATCGGGCGTAACTCTCACTATATGGGTGATGTGTATGCCGGATATCTGAATCAACGTGGAGCCAGCAGTCAGAATAAATATGCGTTTCAGACAGTGACCAATGCTACGTCGGGTAATGGATGGAACTTCTCTACATTCATTCGCCGTATCAACCTGATGCTTTCGCATGTGGATGATTCTGATATGACAGAAGCTGAAAAGAATCATTGGAAAGCTGTTGGATATTTCTTCCACTCATTTTGGTATATGGAGTTGATAGACCGTTTCGGTGATGTGCCTTGGATCGATAAACCACTGGACGAAACCTCTGAAGAAGCTTACGGAACGCGGATGCCTCGTCTGGAAGTGGCTGATAAAGTCCTGGAGCGCTTGCAATGGGCCGAACAAAATATCGGTGATGCGTCCGTTTACGAGAAAAAGGACGGTTCGAATACTATCAACCGTGATTGTGTACGTGCGGCTCTTTCACGTTTCACACTTCGCGAAGCAACTTGGCGCAAATATCATGAATTGGGTAGTTATGACAAATACTTCGAAGAATGTATCCGTGTATCGAAGCTGTTGATGGCGGATTATCCTACATTATATTATGGTACCGACGGACAGCCGGCAGCCGGATATGGTGAAATGTGGACAACAGAGGATCTGAGTAAGGTACAGGGAGTCATTCTGTATCAGCAGTGGCTGGAAACCATTAAACCCGGACATTCGTGCTATTATGAACACACCTCTTCACATGATATAGAAATGCATCAGGGAACGGTAGACTTGTATTTGTGTAAAGATGGCAAGACTATTTCCCATTCAGACCAATATCAGGGAGATAAGGATATTTATGCTACTTTCCGCAATCGTGACCCGCGTATGTATCACACCATCATGCCGCCTTATAAGGTAAAAGATGGTAAGGGGGATTATTCCACATGGTCTTATACCAGTGATCCTGCCGATCGCGAATATATCGATATCATGGGAGCTAACGAGTCGTGCAGTAATCCGGGTATTGGCATGAAGCGCTTGCCGGGACAAAACTGGAGTGCTTCATTGGTACGTCGTGTTCCTAACCTGCAAGGGGGCGCACAATACACAATTGAAGGAAAGAAATATGGACCGCATGCCTATGTGGCTTCCCGTTCGGGATATTATGTATGGAAGAACTGGGATAATTGGGAGGAAAATTATAATAATGCCCAGGTGAATACTGCCGACAAACCTGTCTTTAAAATTGAAGAGGTCTTGTTGAACTATGCAGAGGCTATGTTCGAAACGAATCAATTTACACAAACCATTGCCGACGAGACGATCAACAAGTTGCGTAAACGTGCCGGTGTAGCCGATATGGTAGTAGCTCAGATTGATGGTAACTTTGACCCGAAACGTGGAAAATATTATCCGAAAGGAAATGATAACGGCATACTCGTTGATCCGGTATTATGGGAAATCCGTCGTGAACGTATTATCGAATTGATGGGCGAAGGATTTGGTTTTTATGATGTACGTCGCTGGAGAATGGCTCCTTGGTTCGTCAATATGCAGCAGAAAGGTATGTGGATTTCAAAGAAGGAACTCAGCTCACTGACGTTGCTTAACGAAATGACCGGAACTTCAGACGGGGCGAACGGATCGATGACCGAAGGGTATATCTATCTATTCAACGATCCGTTAAAGGAAGGAAAAGGCTGGCTGGAGAAATATTATCTCTATCAGGTTCCGTTAGAAGAAATAGCTCTTAATCCTAACTTGACACAAAACCCGGGATGGGAATAAAAGGATCTGTAGCCGTTCTTTTTAATTAAATTTTGAGAAGAAGGGAATGTGTCAAAGGCACCACAGATTACACGGATGAAATAGTAAAATATAGGTTATCCGCATGGATAGTCTGTTATAATCTGAGTGATCTGTGGTAAGGAGGCTTTTGAAACATTCTCTTCTTTTTGTTTTGAAAACTTTAAATGAACATTATGAATCAGAAATTATTACTCGGAAGTGCACTGCTCGTGGGAATGGCTTCTACACAGCAGGCGTTGGCCCGGCAGAAGAAAGCAAAGGAACAAACCCGTCCGAATGTCGTTTTCATATTGGCTGACGATTTGGGATACGGAGACTTAAGCTGTTATGGGCAGGAAAAGTTTGAGACTCCTAATATCGACCGGTTGGCACAGAACGGAATGCGTTTTACCCAATGTTATTCGGGAACAACGGTTAGTGCTCCCTCACGTTCGTGTCTGATAACCGGAACCCATAGCGGGCATACGGCTATCCGTGGAAATAAAGAGCTTGCTCCGGAAGGACAATTCCCATTGCCGGAAAACTCACAGACTATTTTCAATGATTTCCGTAATGCCGGTTATCGTACAGGTGCCTTTGGTAAATGGGGGCTTGGCTATATCGGTTCCGCGGGGGACCCTTACAAACAGGGAATCGATCAGTTTTACGGATATAATTGCCAGTTGCTGGCACACAGCTATTATCCCGATCATTTGTGGGATAACGATAAACGGGTAGATTTGCCGGACAATAATCTCAATGTGCAATATGGGAAGGGTACTTATTCGCAGGACCTGATTCACTCTAAAGCATTGGCTTTTCTGGATGAAGCCGCTAAGGAGAAAGATCAACCTTTCTTTATGTGGTATCCTACCATTATTCCGCATGCCGAACTGATAGTACCTGAAGATAGTATTATTAAGAAGTTTCGTGGGAAGTACCCCGAGAAGCCTTATCGTGGAGTGGAGCCTGGAAGTCCTGCTTTCCGTAAAGGAGGATATTGTACTCAGTTCTATCCGCACGCTACATTTGCTGCAATGGTCTATCGGTTGGATGTATATGTAGGGCAGATTGTGCAGAAGTTGAAAGATATGGGAGTATACGATAATACCATTATCATCTTTTCGAGTGATAATGGTCCTCATATGGAGGGTGGTGCCGATCCGGACTTTTTCAACAGTAATGGCATATGGCGCGGGTATAAACGTGACGTGTACGAAGGTGGTATCCGTGTACCCATGATCATATCGTGGCCCGGACACGTACAACCCAGTACGGAAACCGATTTCATGTGTTCATTCTGGGACTTAATGCCTACTTTCAGGGAAGTGTTGAATCCGAAAGCGGATACCCGGAATATGGATGGTGTCAGTATACTTCCTCTGTTACAAAACCGTAAAGGACAGAAAGAACATGAATATCTTTATTTCGAATTTCTTGAGATGAATGGGCGTCAGGCAGTCCGCAAAGGTGACTGGAAGCTTGTTCACATGAATATACGGGGAAATAAGCCCTATTACGAATTATACAACCTGGCTTCTGATCCGTCGGAGAAGTACAATGTGCTGAATCAATACCCCGAGAAAACGGATGAATTGAAAGCGATTATGAAAGAAGCCCATATAGAAGATTCCAATTGGCCTTTATTTAGATAAATAGTGATTGATAAAGTTGTCAAATGAAAGGCAAGCATACTATGTATTGCTTTTAAAAAGGAACAATGCGTATCGTTTATAACTTACTCAATATTCTATTTTTATGGCGTGAATATTCTACGCAATTTGCAACTAATGGCTACGCCCGGAACTGCATTCTATAAAGTTGTATCGTTCCTGTATTACGTCGTTAGCGTCGAGTTCATCAAGCACATACCGTTTTTAACTAATTATCAGAAGGAGGCGAAAAAATGAAGTATTTTACAATCAACGAACTTAGCCACAGCGATACGGCCGTAGCGCGTGGAATTGACAATTACCCAACGGCCGAAGCTATTCACAATTTAATAAAGCTGGTTGAGAATATTCTCGACCAGCTTCGGGAAAAATACGGCAAGCCTATCCGGCTAAGTTCCGGTTATCGAAGTGCTATTCTCAACCGGAGCGTAAACGGTGCGACATCCAGCCAACACCGGGTAGGCGAGGCGACTGATATTACGGTAGGAAGTAAGGAAGAAAACCGAAAACTATTTGAGATCATCTGACAAGAATTACCTTTCGACCAGCTAATTGATGAAAAAGACTTTTCGTGGGTTCACGTGTCATTCCGTGAAGGTAGAAACAGAAAACAAGTGTTGAAGCTATGAAATATCTACCTTGTATCGTTATCGCAGTTCTTATCCTATTTATCGTGTTCCGCCCGGCAAGGGTGGAACACGTATCGGGGGAAGTAGTCAGAGATACGATCATCACGAATCATGTTGATACGGTTCGGGATACAGTGCCTGTTCCGGTTTATGGAAGCGTTGTAGATTCCTTCCCGTTCGTTATTCCCGTCCCTGTGCCGGGTGATACGGTTCGGGACACAGTGTAGCCTATTACACAGAAAATCTACAAAGATAGCCTTTATACGGCTTATGTGTCGGGCTACCGGGCCAAGCTGGATAGTATAGAGGTGTACAATAAAACGAGGACGATGTTTGCCAGAGAGCGGGCAAAGCGGAAGCAGTTTGGATTGGGTGTGCAGGTTGGATACGGTTTTTCGGGGAATAAGGCAAGCCCCTATGTCGGAGTTGGGGTGAGTTATAATTTGTGGGAGTGGTGATTGCTATTCTAAATAGAAATACTATCTTTATCACGTAGAAGCAAACATTGTAATTTAACTGACGTGTAAGGCTCCGGATTAATAGGCCCGGAGCTTTACTTATATCGTTTTTCCTGTTTTTGCGTAATAGTATTATAGACTTTTTTTTAAAACTCGTTTTAGGGCTTATATCGTTGATACACAAATAAGAATTCTTGCAATTTGCGTATTTGACCATTGCGACTCCAGTTATTTTGCGCTTACTTTTCATTGGTGGCTAATCCCTCACTTACGATTAATGTTATTTTGCATCACAATTGTGAATCATCTACAAAGTTAAATCATTTATAATATCATTTGTAATTATGTGTAAAATTAGTAGCGTCACTACCGCACTGGTAGTGTTTTTGATGTTCTTCGCTTCTTGTACGAATGAAGAGTTGGTACCGTATGAACCAGATGGACCGGTCTTGAATCAGGGAAGAGTCGTATTTAACGTAAACACCGGAAAAAGTATGGTATACACAAGGGTTTCCAAGGAGGATGAACAAGCCATCCACTCATTGGGAGTGTTTATCGTAAAGCCGGATGGAAATCTGGCTGAAGGTGTTACCCGTTTTTATGAGGCTAAAAACCTGATAGATAAAAAACTTGCCGTTTCTATTCCGACCGACATAATGGAAACTCCTGGTGTTAAAGCCTACCTGGTAGCTAACGGACCGGATAAGGCTCAATGCGACGGGGGTAAGACAGAGCAAGAGGTGCTTGGCATGGTGGCTACAACGAACCCGCAGGAAGTTAGTACAAAAGGGATACCTATGGCTTGCGGAACTATATCTCTGAATTTTACGGGAGGCATAGCTACAGTGGATGCTAACATGAAACGTGTGATGTCTACGTTATACGCTACAGTGATAAAAAGTAAAGGCGTATTTGTCGGGTCGGATGATTTTACTTTTAAAGTCCATGGTATTTCCGGTAAAGAGGGATATTGCTTCAAAGACGAATGCAAGGACACAGGTGTTGATCAGGTGTGGAACCCTACTTCCAAAACGCCGGGTGAAGAAGTTTCTTTGGGTTACTTCTATCAAAGCAAAGGGTTTCAGGTGGAAGTCGTCTCCAAAAGTACAGGTCAGTCACGTACTGTCGAAATTTCGCCGGAGAAGGCACAAGTGCGTAATAAGAAATATATATTGAAGATTCATCCCAAGCCGGTTTCTGAAGGAAAAGGCGAATTTAAGGTTACCGTTGAAGACTGGGCACAGGAAGATCCCGATGTTTATTTTGAAAAACTATCTATAAAGAAAGATCTGCCTGCTGACAAATTTGAAATACAGAATGATGGAATCCGGTTGTTGACTAATAATTATCATGAAACAGATTTTGGTTCTCCTAAGGACTGGTTTGTTTTAAAAGAAGGTAGTAAGATAGTCGAAGTCAAGTTGGAAGGTACAATGGACGAACAGAAAAGAGGAGTCAATTTGAATGACAAAGGTATTGTATGTGCAACACCCGAACTTAATCAAACGGAGCTTTCGGGGAAAATCATTGTGACAGTAGAAGATAAAAATGGAATTATTACTCATGAAGATTATATCATACATATTGAACCAACGTGTTTGTGGTGGAACAATAACTATTCTTGGAAAGAGGGACACAGCAGCTGCAAACCGATTGATGGAGTATTTGTGTTTGTGGGGGCGGACATTACCGGGAAAGAAGACAGTTTTTACATAGCCTCGAAAATATTTTGTAAAAGTGACCTTTATAGGGTTGCAAAGCTGGAAGTTATGGAGCCATCAGGCACAATGCAACCAAATGGAATTTTACATGATATTAAAGGTACACCGATTTCTGTTGCCGATGCAGCATTTGATTTTAGATTTGACGACACAATAGATAATGCTCATATATATTACGTTCTTAAATGTAAGGCTGAAGGTATTTATTATGGGTACGTTAAAGGTACGTTAAAGAAGCACTCTGATGGATCTGTGGTGACACAGGTCTTGAAAGTATGTTTCAAACCTGCCGAGACGAAGGAGAATTAACTGAATTTTGTTGCGGTACCCCTATGATTATTGCAATATTTTGAATGAGGGTGTGTCAAAACGTAATTTGATGAAAGGACAACTTTTAATCTGAAACTTGACTCCCTAAATCAATGATGAAAAGAGCCATATCATTACTCAAAAACAGAGTTTGATATGGCTCTTTTATAATTGTTAGTTATAATCTGTAACTTTTTAGAGTGGTCATTTTAGTTTTGACACACCCTCTTTTGTATATATAGTCAGGTACCTCTGCTCTTTTTAGAAGGCAAGACCTACCCTGAAGCCGAAGTTGTTCAGCTTGTCTACATTGTAAGTCAGCACATTGGCCTTGTTGGTAGCATAGCTGTAGTAAACGGCGATATGGAGACCCGGACCGTAAGCCCAAGGGTATACGTTAAGACCGATTTCCGGTGATACGTAGAATCCCCAAGTATTATCGCGGGTTTCGAACATATTGTAGTTAGAACGTACTTTCGCATAATTGGCACCCAGCTTGACACCGAAATAAGGTTGCCATGCTCCGCCACGATTCATTTGATAACGTGCAGCGGCACCAAAAGGTAACTGGAAGATGGTATGTTGCTGGTCAGTATTCACGGTTCCTTCGCCAACAGGGAAAGTTGCGCGTGGGAAGTATTCGTGGTTACTGCTGTAGTTCATAAAAAGTCCGAGTCCGAGATTAGGAGTTACAAAGTAACCGCCTTCGAAGTTCATACCCCATCCGCTGGCTTTATCGGCAAAGTGATTCTTCAGTGGTGCGTTGAACTGCCAGTCCACGTTAGCGTATCCATTATCTGATAACTGTGCCTTGGCCGGCATGGCAAAGGCCAGAGCAAGGGCCGCTATGGCCAGTACTCTAAGAGAAATATATTTCATTGTTTTCATAACGGTTCTTGATTAAATTATTTGTTAGTGAGATAGGGTGACTGTGCAAACGACTGATTGATTGCGCGAACAACCAGAGTTTGGTTCACTTTACCGGAATAGCTTGCAGGTCCGCTCAGGAAGCTGCTCCACAAAACGGGGAGTTTTTGTTTTTCACCCTCAGGAGCTTTCAGGTTCATAATCTCAGTAAGGAATGAGTTGGTTGTAATGCTATAGTTTACAACATACGGATAATACCAGCCGCCCCAATTACCCCAGTAAGGTGCATCCCAGTATCCGGGATAGTTCCACCACCACTCAGGTTGTCCGTAATCGGTGAAGTAATAAGTACTTTGAACGTAACTTACCTGTATACCCAAGTCGGCAGCATCTTTATTGTCTGTATATGTAAAACCTTTGTTATTCAGGTTTTCTTTGTACGCATTGATGATAGCTTCTGCTGCTTCACCTTTCCAGTATTCCGGATCTTTTTTATCTCCGATGACGAGAACGCTGTCAGGGATATAGTACGTGCTGAATTGTTTGAAGTCAGCTTTCTTGTCGTAGTTGGTGTAAACCAAATAGTCATTGTCCAATTTGTCCATGTCAGGGTCTTTTTCGCAGGCTGCGAATGCAAAGACCGCCAATAAGATGGGAATTAATCTCTTCATATCTTTATAATGTTTAGGTTAATTAAAAAAATCTTGCCCTGGTACCTTAAGGCGTTTGCAGAAAATAACAAGACTCTTGTTAAAAGGTTCGCAAAGAATAATGTTAAAATGCAGTATGATTACTTGGAGGCTTTGGTGAAAGATCTATCTTTGTACAAAATTAAAACCGAAATAAATATGAAGAACCTACGCATCTGGCAGACACTTTCCTTATGGCTCGTCTTGCTTGTTACATCCTTGCCTCTGTCTGCCCAAACAGCTTTATTAGAGAAATTGGGTAAGATTGCCGACATCACCGGAACCCAACCCTTGGAATCTACAGAATTTGTTGAAAAATATGTGGCTTATTTCACACAGCCGTTAGATCATCGTCATCCGGAGAAGGGTTCTTTCAGTCAGCGTGTTATTGTTTCTCATGTCGGATTTGATCGTCCTACTGTGATGGTTACCGAAGGCTATGGCGCTTCTTACGCCTTGGGAGCCAATTACCGGGAGGAATTATCGAAACTATTTAATACTAATATGATATTCGTGGAATACCGCTATTTCCTTGAATCGACTCCTACTCCTAAAGATTGGCAATATCTGACAGCCGAGAATTCTGCCGAAGATTTACATGCCGTACGGGAGGCTTTCCGTTCCATCTATCCCGGTAAGTGGATTGCCACCGGCATCAGTAAAGGAGGACAGACGGCAATGCTTTATCGTACTTTCTTTCCCGAGGATGTGGATATCTCTGTTCCATATGTGGCTCCGCTTTGCTATGGAGTTGAAGACGGGCGTCACGAACCTTTTTTAAAGATGGTATCTACTCCCGAAGCTCGTAAGAAAATTGAAGATTTTCAGTTGGAGGTGTTGAAACGTAAACCTACTTTGTTACCTCGTTTCGAGAAGTATTGTGCCGGAAAGAAATATAAGTTCCGTGCTCCTGTAGAGGAGATTTATGATTATTCGGTGCTCGAATATTCGTTTTCTATCTGGCAATGGGGAACTCCGGTCGATCAGATTCCTGCCGTTACAGCTTCGGATGACGAACTCTTTAAACATTTACTCGCTATCAGCGAACCGTCTTATTTTGAGGAAGAGGGTGCCAATACTTCTTTCTTTGTACAAGCTGCCCGCGAGTTGGGATATTATGGGTATGATATCCGTCCATTCAAAAAATACCTTACCATTAAAACCAGTAAAGATTACTTGAAGCGTTTGATGCTTCCCGAAGAACTCGGTGATATGAAGTTTGATAAGACTCTGAGTCGGAAAATAATTCATTTCCTGAAGAACAATGATCCGAAAATGATCTTTATTTATGGGCAGAACGATCCATGGACGGCAGCAGGTGTCACCTGGCTGAAAGGGAAAAAGAATATTCATGTCTTTGTGGAACCCAACGGAAGTCATTTGGCCCGTATCGGCACTTTGCCTCAAAAAGAGAAAGAAGAAGCCATCGGATTGATAAAGAAGTGGTTGGAAGAGTGATCCCATTCTTGCCCCTTTGTAGATGAATAGAAAAGTTACAGAGGTGTTTTCACCACAGATTACACAAACCTGTACAGATGAAGGTCAAATGGATGACTGTCTGTATGGGTGATCTGTGATAATCCGTGTAACCTGTGGTGACCTCTGATGTTACAAACTTATATCAGTGGTTTTAACATTTCCGGTATCTCTACTTTGTCCAGATCCAGTTCGTTTAAACGCTTCTTGCCTGCCTCTGTGAGGCTGAAGTACATCTGGCGTTTGTCTACTTCACCCAATGCCCGTCGGATGAGTCCTTTATCTTCTACCGCACGGATGACTTTCGACGTATGCGACGGAGCCATTTCCGTTCGTTCGGCTATAGCAGTCGAGGTAATTTCCTTTCCGGCTTCGCGCAACGCACATAGCACCATTGCTTCGTTCAGCGATATTCCATACACCTCTTCAAATGCCGTTTCGAAAATGGAGAGTGCTTTGTAGATATCGCGCATCTTACATATTGTATTCATACTTCCTTATTAAATAAACAGATTGATGTTAGCATTATCGGCACGTTCCATATAAGTGGCTACTCCGCCTACCGTAACTTCATCGAGCAACTCTTCACGTTTTACTCCCATCACATCCATCGACATTTGGCAAGCAATAAACTCCACCCCGTTCTCCAGAGCCTGCTGCCGCAGGGATTCCAGTGAGTCGATGCCTTTCCGGTGCATGATGTATCGCATCATCTTTCCACCCATACCTCCCATGCTCATTTTAGAAAGTTTCAGTTTCAGCGAACTGGATGGGAGCATTGTACCAAACATCTTGCCGAAAATGTCTTTCTCCACTTTGGGCTTATGCAATTTCTTAATCACATTCAGCCCCCAGAAAGTAAAGAAGATAGTTACTTTTTGTCCGGTGGCAGCTGCGCCGTTGGCCAGGACGAAAGTGGCAAGTGCCTTGTCCAAGTCGTCACTGAACATAATCAGAGTTTTACCTTTGCTGTCACATGTCGTAGTCAGGTTACAAGCCTGGGGTTCGCCTTTCTCAATGACTACTACCGATTTCCCTCCGGTACTATCCTTGGAGATAAATTTATTTCCGGTAGAGTTGCACCATGCGGCAGCATCTCGCGAGAATCCCGGGTCTGTAGCCACAATTTCAACTCTCTCGCCCGGAACAAGCGTATCCATTGTTTTCTTCATCTTTAGGACCGGGCCCGGACATTGTAATCCGCAGGCATCCACCCGGATTGTCTTAGGATTTGCAGCCGTTGTAGTTTGGGGTGCCTCAGCTCCCACAGAAGGTTTCGCCGGGCTGTCTTGCGCAGAAGGCGTGTCGTCTGTTTCTTCATTTTCGTGCAAGATGATGGGAGCGGTAGCAGCACGATAGGTCTTCAATCCGCCGGAGAGGTTATATACTTCTTTGAAACCGTGCTGGATCAGGATGCGGTAAGCAAGATATCCTCTCAGCCCTACGGCGCAGAAGGTGTAGATTGGCTTGTTCGAAGGAAGTTCAGCAATACGGTCACGTATTTCATCCAATGGTATATTTACTGCTCCGGGCAGTGAACCCAATGCAAATTCGTCCGGTGTACGCACATCCAGCAGGAACACATCTTTCAGTTCGATATCTCTCAGGTCGCGCCAGTATACGGGTTTTACTCTGCCGAGGATGATGTTTTCGGCTACATAACCGGCGATGGCTACGGGGTCCTTTGCCGAAGAGAAAGGAGGCGCATACGCCTGCTCCACTTTCATCAGGTCATAGATCGTTCCCTCGTGTTTGATGACAAGAGAAAGTTCGTCAATTCGTTTGTCCACGCCATCATACCCCACAATTTGGCCGCCATACAACTTACCTGTTTGGGGGTCGAAGGTTATTTTGATACTCATCGGCATAGCGTCCGGATAGTATCCTGCATGCGAGGCCGGATGAGTGGTTGAAGATGCATATACAATGCCCGCCTGCTTTAACCGCTTTCCCGGAAGTCCGGTTGAGGCTACTGTCATGTCAAATACTTTTGCGATGGAGGTACCGATGGCTCCTTCATAAGGAATCTGTGCACCCAGCAGGTTGTCGGCAACAATACGTCCCTGTCGGTTGGCGGGTCCGGCAAGATAGTTCAGCCAAGGTTTGCCCGTAATGGGATGGCGGAATTCAATGGCATCACCGATGGCATAGATCGATTCGTCGGAAGTCTGCAAATAATCATTTACTGCGATACCTCCCGCTTCACCGATCGTAAGTTCGGCAGCTCTTGCCAGCGTTGTCTCCGGGCGCACGCCGATAGATAGAATCACGATATCCGCCAGGATGGATTGTCCGTTCTTGAAGACTACCTTCACTTCTTTGCCTGCTTGCTCAAACGATGCGACAGCTTGTTCCAGGTATAAGTTGACACCCTTCTCCATCAAATGTTGATGAACCAGTGCTGCCATTGAAAAGTCAATAGGTGCCATCACCTGGTTGCCCATCTCGACAATAGATACTTGCGCTCCCAGTGCGTGCAGGTTTTCTGCCATTTCCAGTCCGATGAATCCGGCCCCGATCACGACAGCCCGGCGGGGAGGCCGATTGTTGACATATGCTTTAATGCGGTCGGTGTCTGCTACATTCCGCAAAGTAAAGATGCCGGTTGAGTCAATGCCCGGTAATGGTGGGCGTACAGGAGATGCACCGGTGGATATTAACAGTTTGTCATAACTCTCCTCGTAAGTGTCTTCACTCTTAAGGCGGACGGTTACTGTCTTTTTCTTCCGGTCGATAAAAATAACTTCATTCTCGGTACGCACGTCTACCCTGAAACGTACTCCGAAAGCTTCGGGAGTCTGTACGAATAGTTTCTCACGCTCTTCGATAACGTCCCCTATATAATAGGGCAGTCCGCAGTTGGCATAAGATATGTACTTTCCTTTTTCCAACAAGATGATTTCCGCTGTTTCGTCCGAACGTCTGATACGGGCTGCAGTAGTAGCTCCTCCTGCTACGCCTCCAATAATAATAATCTTCATTTGAATATATTTTCGTTTTAAAATAGTTTCCTATGGAAATAAACGTTTGCCGACTTAAAAAGGTTCATGGAAAAGCTTAAAAAATTAACAAGTATGGGTTATCTTACTTACGGAAGTGCAGTTACACCAAAAGATATACTACTATCTCCTTATCGTTTGTGGAGTGATACAGGTATGTTAGATATTAAAACATGGGGATGTTGTGTGTGATAACATGGGGATGTTCTTATATACAACATGGGGATGTTTTGCATCAAAACATCCCCATGTTGTTCAATCTCCCATTAAAGGAGAAGACTGCCGGCCCGTAGTGTTTTGCTAACTGTGTTTTAATGTCGGAACATGTATCTGAGAAGGATTTGCATGGCAGGGAGCGAACAGCGTGTCGTTCAGTCGTTGCAATGCCTCTCTCTTATCTTCTGCCCTGATGACAAGTGAAACATTGTTGTTATTACTGCCATAAGAGATCATTCGGATCGGGATGGTGGCCAAAGCATTTATGATTCGGGCTTCAAATCCGGCGCATTGCCACTGCATGTTACCTATGGCCGAAAGGATGCACATGTGGTCTTTTACCACCGTGGCTGCATATCGTGAGAGTTCGTGGAGTATATGCGATAAACGCTCTTTGTCGTTGATGGCAACAGATACATCAGAACCGGACGAGGCGAACAGGCACAGGGAAGTGTGGTATTTGGCAAAAGTATCGAATATTTTGCTGATGAACAGATAGGGGCGTAACGTCCGGTTCGATTGGAATTTAATGTAATAAATATTGTCTCTGGCGGTAATGGCCTTTATGTTTTCTCCGCTTTGTGAATTTGAAATCAAAGTTCCTCCTTCTGCAGGCTCCATCGAACATAGCAAACGTATCGGTATGTTGTTTTCTCTTGCGGGCAGGATGCAGTGAGGGTTGAATCCCGTCCAGCCACAATAGGCCAGTTGTTCGGCTTCGTCGAAACTGAGCTGCTTCACCATTGCCGGATGCTTCACAAAGCGCGGGTCACAACGGTGCAACTCTTTGCTGTCTGTCCACAGACATACTTCTTGTGCCTGAAGAGCGGCTCCGATCAGTGTGGCTGAAACATCATCTCCGCCTTGTTTCAAGTAACAGGTTTCGTTGTAAGCATTCCGGCAAAGATGTCCTTGAGTAAGAAATACATTGGTCGACTTATGCTCTGCCAAGAGCAAGTGTAGCTTTGTACCGATGTATTCCATGTCCGGTTCTTCTTCCGGAGCCAGTCGCATGAAGTCGAGGCTGTTGAGTAGTCGGTTGTTGATTCCCTGCTCTTTCAGATAGAGGCTGACTAGCATACTGCTGATAAATTCTCCCTGTGCCAGTATGTCTTTCTCGTCGACAGATGTAAAACGTTGGCGGGTAAAGTTCCATAGAGTCCGGAAACGATCGATGATGGAATCGACCGCCTGTTGCTTGATCGATTCGTCATTGAATAGTTCGTTGGCGAAATCGATAAACCTGAATTCAAGCCTGCTTATCTCGTCATGCGCCTGTTCTGTATCTCTGTTGAAAAGATGGGCAGCTATTCCGGCCAGACGTTCCGTAGTCTCTGTAGTGGCGGACAGAACGATTATTTGGGGGATACTGTTGTCAATCAGGCGGAGCATTCCTTTCATTCCCTGTACTGAGCCTGTGGGAATCTTACCGAATTTGTAGATTTTCATTTCTCTATTTTTTTTAGTTATACGATTCTTTTTTCTTATCTGTCTCCTTTTCATTTTAGTTTGTTTTATCAAAATGAAAAGGTGGCATTTGCCTGTTCAGATGATTCCTTACCCGTTTAAAACCGCTTCTGAGTGATCAGAAAAGGGGTAGGGAAGATTATCGGGCGCTGAGTCATGAATAAAAGTTCAAAAGACATGCCATTCGGAATTTTATTTTTCAGCAGTCCGATCATTTGCGTTGTAGCAGAAAACCATTATATTTGCACACCCTGTTTTTTACCATTCACATTTTAACTTATCAGATATGAGTAAAATTCTGATTATTGATGACGAAGTGCAGATTCGTGGTCTGCTGGCACGTATGATGGAACTTGAAGGTTACGAAGTGTGTCAGGCCGGCGATTGTAAGACAGCACTCAGACAATTGGAACTTCAAATGCCCGACGTGGCTTTGTGTGATGTATTTCTGCCGGATGGAAACGGGGTGGATCTGGTGACGGAGATGAAGAAAAAATCTCCGGGAGTGGAGATTATTCTGCTGACGGCACATGGAAACATACCTGATGGTGTGCAGGCAATCAAGAACGGAGCTTTCGATTACATAACGAAAGGGGATGATAACAATAAAATTATTCCCCTGATCAGTCGCGCTGTAGAAAAGGCACGGATGAATATCCGCCTGGACAAACTGGAGAAGAAGATGGGACTGATGTATTCGTTCGATTCCATACTCGGTGAATCGAAAGCATTGAAAGAAGCGGTTTCGTTAGCCCGTAAGGTATCGGTGACTGATGTACCTGTATTGCTGACGGGTGAGACGGGAACCGGAAAAGAGGTGTTTGCCCAGTCCATACATTATAGTAGTAAGCGTGCCCGGCAAAACTTTGTGGCAGTTAACTGCTCTTCGTTTAGTAAAGAGTTGCTGGAGAGCGAGATGTTCGGGCATAAGGCGGGTTCCTTTACCGGTGCGTTGAAAGATAAGAAGGGACTTTTTGAAGAAGCCAATAACGGAACAATCTTTTTGGATGAAATCGGTGAGATGGCTTTTGAGTTGCAAGCCAAGCTGTTGCGTATCCTCGAAACCGGCGAATACATCAAGATAGGTGACACGAAGCCGACCCACATTGATGTGCGTATCATTGCTGCTACAAACCGTAATTTACCTGCCGAGATAGCTGCGGGACGTTTTCGTGAAGATCTGTTCTATCGGCTCTCCGTGTTTCAGGTACATCTTCCGCCTTTGCGTGAACGTACGGGAGATATTAAGATACTGGCTGAATCGTTTGTCCGTTCCTTCTCCGAAAAACTTTCACATCCGGTCAATAGGATTGCTCCCGCTTATCTGGAGGCCCTATGCCAACAACCCTGGAAAGGAAATATCCGCGAATTACGTAATGTAATCGAACGCAGCCTGATCGTTTGTGAGGGCGACCGTCTGGATGTAGACGATCTCCCGTTGGAAATACAAAACAGCCACTACGAGAAATCCGACGAAGGAATGCCGGGCAGCTTTGAACTTTCGGCTATGGAACGCAGGCATATAGCGAGGGTATTGGAGTATACTAAAGGCAATAAAACAGAAGCAGCACGTTTACTGAAAATCGGATTGACTACTTTATACCGAAAAATAGAAGAATATAAGCTCTGAGTCGCGCGTGAATATCGTTGCCTGAGTTTTATGCTTCTTTCCTTTTCAAAATAAAACGAACCTTTTCATAATGATAGGGTATCTTCGTCTTGTACGAAGATACCCTATTTGTTTTATATCTCTGTATGATAGTGACTTATCTTATCCTTGACTGTTTCTGGCACGCATTTGGCATGAAGAGTTACAGGTAAAAAACATAAGTATAAACATTTTAATTAAAAGGTAAAAAACATGGGAATAACAGTTTCATTTATTTTCTGCCTGTTGAGCGGGTTTGCCTGCTTCTGGCTATTTTGGAAATGCGTTGACTGGTTTGAAACAATTTAGAGAGGAGAATTTATTTTATGTACACAACACTATTTGTAGTAGGTATCATACTTTTCAGTTATTTGACGTATGTGCTCATTCGTCCAGAGAAGTTTTAATTTGAAAATAAAGCAATGAATACAGAAATTTTAGGAGTGGCGGTGCAGATTGTCCTGATGGTGGTATTAGCTTATCCGTTGGGACGTTACATAGCCCGGGTTTATAAGGGAGAGAAGACTTGGTCGGACTTCATGGCGCCTATAGAGCGAGTGATTTATAAGATATGTGGTATTAATCCGCAGGAGGAGATGAACTGGAAACAGTTCCTCAAGGCGTTACTGATCCTGAATGCATTTTGGTTTGTATGGGGAATGGTGTTACTGGTATCGCAAGGTTGGCTTCCGCTCAATCCCGACGGAAACGGGGCTCAAACACCTGACCAGGCATTCAATACTTGTATCAGTTTTATGGTAAACTGTAATTTGCAACACTACAGCGGTGAGAGTGGTCTGACTTATTTCACTCAATTGTTTGTCATCATGCTGTTCCAGTTTATCACTGCTGCCACAGGAATGGCTGCCATGGCCGGAGTTATGAAAAGTATGGCTGCCAAGAGCACTCAAACGATTGGTAACTTTTGGCACTTTCTGGTGATCAGTTGCACACGTATTCTGTTACCGCTTTCATTGGTGGTAGGTTTCATTCTGATTTTGCAGGGAACACCGATGGGCTTTGACGGTCGGATGCAACTGACTACACTCGAAGGACAGGAGCAGATGGTATCCCAGGGACCTACGGCTGCGATTGTTCCCATTAAGCAATTAGGAACCAATGGTGGTGGTTATTTTGGTGTCAATTCTTCGCATCCGTTGGAGAATCCTACCTATCTGACTAATATGGTAGAGTGTTGGTCGATCCTGATCATTCCGATGGCGATGGTATTGGCCTTGGGCTTTTATACCAATCGCAGGAAGTTGGGATATAGTATCTTTGGAGTGATGCTGTTTGCTTATCTGGCAGGTGTCTTTATCAATGTCGGTCAGGAGATGGGAGGTAATCCGCGTATCAGCGGAATGGGAATTGCCCAGAATCATGGTGCGATGGAAGGAAAAGAGGTACGGCTTGGAGCCGGAGCCACAGCCCTATGGAGTGTCACCACAACGGTTACTTCCAATGGTTCGGTCAATGGGATGCACGATTCGACTATGCCGCTCAGTGGAATGGTCGAGATGCTGAATATGCAGATCAATACTTGGTTTGGCGGTGTTGGTGTAGGATGGCTGAACTATTATACCTTTATTATCATGGCCGTTTTTATCAGCGGACTGATGGTGGGGCGTACGCCGGAATTTCTAGGTAAGAAGGTAGAAGCCCGGGAAATGAAAATAGCAACCTTCGTCGCTTTGTTGCATCCGTTTGTAATTCTGGTATTTACTGCCATCTCAAGTTATGTCTATACACATCACCCCGATTTTGTGGAGAGTGAGGGCGGATGGCTGAACAATCTCGGATTTCATGGTCTCAGCGAGCAGCTTTACGAATACACCTCATCGGCTGCCAACAATGGTTCGGGTTTCGAGGGACTGGGTGATAATACATATTTCTGGAACTGGACATGTGGCATTGTACTTATCCTGAGTCGGTTTATTCCGATCGTCGGACAGGTAGCCATTGCAGGACTATTGGCTCAAAAAAAGTTTATTCCCGAGAGTGCCGGTACCTTGAAAACGGATACTGTGACTTTTGCAGTAATGACTTTTGCCGTCATTTTCATTGTTGCAGCTTTGTCTTTCTTCCCTGTACATGCGTTGAGTACAATCGCCGAACATTTAAGTTTATAAGAATAGCAGGATAATAAAGTTATGAAAAATAAGATGTCAGCTTCTATGTTTCAAAAGGAGCAAGTAATAGAAAGTATCAGGCAGTCGTTTGTGAAGTTGAATCCGCGAATGATGATAAAGAACCCGATTATGTTTACGGTAGAAGTGGTTACCGTTATTATGCTGGTGGTAACGTTACTCTCTCTCTTCACTCCGGAATATGGTACTTTCGGATATAATTTGTGTGTGTTCTTAATTTTGTTTGTGACCTTGTTGTTTGCCAATTTTGCTGAAGCAATAGCCGAAGCCCGTGGTAAAGCACAAGCCGACAGCTTACGCAAAACGCGTGAAGAGACTCCTGCTAAACTGGTAATAGGAGACAAGGTTCAGACCGTAAGTAGTTCTAAACTGAAGAAGGGGGATGTTTTTGTTTGTGAAGCCGGTGATACGATCCCTGCCGATGGAGAGATTATTGAAGGATTGGCTTCCATTGACGAAAGTGCCATTACCGGTGAATCTGCTCCGGTGATCCGTGAGGCGGGTGGAGATAAAAGCTCTGTGACCGGTGGTACCAAAGTGCTTTCAGATCATATCAAGGTATTGGTCACACAGCAACCGGGCGAAAGCTTTCTTGACAAAATGATTGCGTTGGTCGAAGGCGCAAGCAGGCAGAAGACGCCGAACGAGATAGCCCTGACCATTTTGTTGGCAGGCTTTACACTGGTCTTTGTCATCGTATGTGTTACTCTGATCCCGTTTGCTGACTATACCAGTCTTGAACATCCGGGAACAGCTATCTCGATTGCAGCCATCCTCTCTCTGTTTGTCTGTTTGATTCCGACTACTATCGGAGGATTACTTTCTGCCATCGGTATTGCCGGTATGGATCGTGCATTGCGTGCCAATGTGATTACAAAGTCGGGTAAAGCGGTGGAGACGGCGGGAGATATCGATACACTGTTGCTTGATAAAACCGGTACTATTACGATTGGTAACCGCAGGGCAACGAAATTCCATTCGGCACCTGGAGTCGGTCCGCGGGAGTTTGTAACAACCTGTCTGTTGGCTTCGCTTTCGGACGAGACGCCCGAGGGTAAATCTATTGTAGAGTTAGGACGTGAATCGGGGGTACGGATGCGGAGTCTTCAGACGGCCGGTGCCCGGATGATTCAGTTTACGGCTGAAACCAAATGTTCGGGTGTTGATCTGGCCGATGGCACACAGATACGTAAAGGAGCGTTCGATGCGATCCGTAAGATTACGGAAGCAGCCGAGAATAAATTCCCGAAAGAAATAGAAGAAGTGATCAGTGAGATCTCTGGTAATGGAGGTACACCGCTGGTAGTGTGTGTCAACCGGAAGGTGACCGGGGTTATCGAGTTGCAGGATATTATAAAACCGGGCATTCAGGAACGTTTTGAACGTCTGCGCAAGATGGGAGTGAAGACAGTGATGGTAACCGGTGACAATCCTTTGACCGCCAAGTACATTGCCGAAAAGGCGGGAGTGGACGACTTTATAGCTGAGGCAAAGCCTGAAGACAAGATGGAATACATCCGTAAAGAACAACAGTCCGGTAAGTTGGTGGCGATGATGGGAGACGGAACGAATGATGCTCCTGCATTGGCGCAGGCAAATGTCGGTGTGGCAATGAATAGCGGTACGCAGGCAGCCAAGGAGGCCGGCAATATGGTCGACCTCGATAATGACCCGACTAAATTGATAGAGATTGTGGAAATCGGAAAGCAGTTGCTGATGACTCGTGGAACCCTGACTACTTTCTCTATTGCCAACGATGTGGCAAAATACTTTGCCATTGTACCTGCTTTGTTTATGGTGGCTATTCCAGAGTTGGGTGCACTCAATATTATGAATCTGCATAGCCCGGAAAGTGCTATACTCTCTGCTGTCATATTCAATGCCATCATTATCCCGATCCTGATACCATTGGCGCTGAAAGGAGTACAATATAAACCGATCGGTGCATCGGCTTTGCTCCGTCGGAACCTTTTAATCTATGGGTTAGGAGGAGTGATCGTTCCCTTTGTCGGAATCAAGTTAATCGATTTGGTTGTCAGTTTATTCTTTTAAATATTCAAGCAATGAAAACATTATTAAAATCTATCAAGATAACTCTCGTCTTTTGTGTATTCTTCTCTGTATTTTATATCCTCGTGCTGTGGCTGTTTGCACAGGTAGCCGGTCCTAACCGGGGAAATGCAGAAGTAGTTACCTTAAACGGAAAAGTGGTAGGGGCTGCCAATGTAGGACAGACTTTTACGGAAGAAAAATATTTTTGGGGACGCCCCTCATGTGCCGGTGATGGCTATGATGCAACCAGTTCGGCAGGTAGCAATAAAGGGCCGACCAATCCTGAATATCTGGCAGAGGTGGAGGCACGCATCGATACTTTCCTTATTCATCATCCGTATCTGGCACGCAAGGATGTACCTGCCGAGATGGTGACAGCCAGTGCCTCGGGACTAGATCCGGACATCACTCCACAGAGTGCTTATGTACAAGTGAAAAGAGTGGCGCAGGCACGTGGCATGGATGTGGAAGAGGTGAGAAGAGTCGTAGATAAAGCTGTAGAGAAGCCGTTGCTGGGGATATTCGGAACCGAGAAAGTAAATGTATTAAAGTTGAATATAGCTCTGGAAGAGTTAAAAAACAGATAGAAAGTAAAGATGAAAAATGTCATAAATAAAAACACGATTTTAGCCTTGATGGTGATTGGAATGATGTGCTTCTGGGGAAGTATGAACGCGAATGCCCAACAGTTTAATATTCAGGGAGATCTCGTAAGTTCATATGTCTGGCGCGGAATGTATCAGACAGGAGCGAGTATCCAGCCGACTTTGGGATTTAGTGTCGGAAACTTTTCATTGACCGCATGGGGCTCCACCGATTTTGACGGAACTTCTGCTTCGGCAGGAGCTGCCGCCAAGGAGATCGATCTGACGGTTGCATACACATTAGGTCGTTCCGGTTTGACCGTATCGGTTGCCGATTTGTGGTGGGCAGGACAGGGAGCACGTAAATACTTTAATTTTAAGAGTCATGAAACGGCTCACCACTTTGAGGCAGGAGTGGCTTATACTGTGCAGTCCGAAACATTTCCTTTGTCTGTTGCATGGTATACCATGTTTGCAGGGCAAGATAAGAATGCGGAGGGAGGCCAGAATTATTCGTCTTATGTTGAATTCAACTATCCCTTCAGAGTGAGAATGGTAGATTTAAACGTAACGTGTGGAATGGTTCCTTATGCCGCTCCCCAATACAATTGTGATGGGTTTGCCGTAACCAATGTTGCTTTGAAAGGAACTACTCAGATCAGGTTCACTGATAAGTTTGCTTTGCCTGTATTTGCACAGGCTGTTTGGAATCCCCGTATGGAAGATGCGCATTTAGTGTTTGGTATTACTTTAAAGCCATGAAATCAGATATAACTTAGGAATTTAAAAAGTGGTTAGTCAACCCGTGGCAGTAGCGATACTGTTACGGGTTATGCAGTATAAAAATTGAAGAAAAGATGGATAGAGAAGAAAGTGTACAGCATTTCCTCGACTTGATAAAAAAATCCCGTCGTGGCAAGTTTAAGGTTTATATCGGTATGATTGCCGGTGTAGGCAAATCGTACCGGATGCTCCAGGAAGCACATGATCTGATTGATAACGGGGTGGATGTCCGGATCGGATATATTGAGACACATGGTCGTGCCGGGACGGAAGCCCTGTTGAAAGGTTTACCTGTTATCCGGCGCAGGAAACTGTTTTATAAGGGGAAAGAGCTCGAGGAGATGGATCTGAAAGCGATTATCCGTATTCATCCCGAAATTGTAATTGTAGACGAACTGGCACATACCAATGTGGAAGGAAGCTTGAATGAGAAACGTTGGCAAGATGTGATGACACTGCTTGATGAAGGGATTAACGTGATTTCGGCAGTCAACATTCAGCACATCGAGAGTGTGAATGAAGAGGTGCAAGATATCGCAGGTATTGAAGTGAAGGAGCGTATTCCCGATAGCGTTCTTCAAGAGGCTGATGAGGTCGTAAATATTGATCTTACGGCCGAAGAACTGATAACCAGACTTAAAGCTGGAAAGATATATAAGCCGGAAAAAATACAGACTGCACTCAATAATTTCTTTAAGACCGAGAATATCCTGCAACTCCGTGAACTTGCACTGAAGGAGGTTGCCTTGCGAGTGGAAAAGAAAGTAGAGAATGAGGTTGTGATGGGTATTGGTTTGGGAGTTCGTCATGAAAAGTTTATGGCGTGCATCAGTAGCCAAGAGAAGACGCCCCGCCGTATTATAAGGAAAGTAGCCCGTTTGGCTACCCGATATAATACCTCGTTTGTCGCTCTTTACGTACAAGTTCCCAAAGAAAGCATGGAACGTATCGATTTGGCCAGCCAGAGACATCTGCTGAATCATTTTAAGTTGGTGACTGAGTTGGGTGGGGAAGTCGTCCAGGTACAGTCGAAAGATATATTAGGCAGCATTGTGCAGGTTTGTAAGGAGAAACAGATATCCACTGTTTGCATGGGTTCCCCAGGCCTTCGCCTGCCGGGAGCATTGTGTAGCGTGCTGAAATATCGCAGATTTTTAAATAATCTGGCACAAGCGAACATAGATTTGATTATACTTGCATAAAAAAATGATTTAGTCTTAGTTATCCATTATGAATATAAAAACCAAACTACTTTTCGGCATTGGAATATTGGCCGGAATGATTATTTTACTGGTAACACTTTCAGTAGTAAACCTTCAGATCCTAACGGCCACGGAACCTGATAGTCCGGTTGCCATGCCTGCTTTGGAGCGTGCGCTCTTATGGATCTCCGTAACAGGTGGCATTTGTATCCTCACGGGTTTGGTCCTGCTTATCTGGCTACCCCGTTCTATTAATAGGCCGGTAAAAGAACTGACTTGTGGTATCTTGGAAATAGCCAATCATAATTATGAAAAGAGATTGGATATGAGAGGATACGAAGAGTTCAGGGAAGTTTCGGATAGTTTTAACCGCATGGCTGAGAAACTGACAGAGTATCGTGACAGTACATTGGCTGATATTCTTTCTGCAAAAAAATTCCTTGAAGCCGTTGTTAACAGTATTCATGAGCCGATTATCGGCTTAAATACCGAACGGGAAATTCTTTTTATCAATAATGAAGCATTGAATGTACTCAATATGAAGCGTGAGAATGTAATCCGGAAGTCCGCCGAAGAACTTTCTCTGAAGAATGATTTGCTTCGCAGGCTGATACGTGAGTTGGTGACTCCCGGTGAGAAGAATGAACCTTTAAAAATTTATGCGGACAATAAAGAAAGCTATTTCCAAGCCTCGTATATTCCGATTGAGAATGCGGCGGCAGAAGAAGGAGAGGCTCGAAACCTGGGAGACGTTATCTTGCTGAAAAATATTACAGAGTTCAAAGAACTCGATTCTGCAAAAACCACTTTTATCTCTACCATCTCCCACGAACTGAAGACTCCTATTTCTGCCATAATGATGAGTCTTCAATTGCTGGAGGACAAAAGAGTGGGCTCTTTGAATGGCGAACAAGAACAATTATCGAAGAATATAAGGGACAATAGCCAGCGCTTACTCGATATTACCGGAGAGTTACTGAACATGACGCAGGTGGAAGCCGGCAAGCTTCAAATGATGCCTAAAATTACGAAACCTATCGAACTGATTGAGTACGCCATCAAGGCCAATCAGGTACAGGCTGATAAGTTTAATATACAAATAGAAGTTGACTATCCTCAAGAGAAGATACCGAAACTATTTGTAGATAGTGAAAAAATAGCTTGGGTACTTACTAACCTTTTAAGCAATGCGATTCGCTATTCGAAAGAGAATGGCCGGGTAGTGATTGGCGTAAGGCATAAAAAAGAGTATATCGAGCTCTATGTGCAAGACTTTGGCAAAGGAATCGATCCAAGATATCACCAAAGCATTTTTGATCGTTATTTCCGTGTACCGGGAACTAAAGTTCAGGGTAGCGGTTTGGGATTGTCCATTTCGAAAGACTTTGTAGAAGCACATGGAGGGACATTGACCGTACAGAGCGAACCGGGTAAGGGGAGTTGCTTTGTGATAAGGTTGAAGGCATGATAATGCTGGAAATTATGGAGATAGACTTGTGATTCTGTGGGACTTTTTCCTAGAAAAACTACTTATGACATTATTATATTAAGGTTTTTTATTATTTTTGCCGACGTATTGATATATAATATGATACTTGTCTAAGTTAATCTTTTAAGTGGATAATAATGCATTCTGAAATCGCAGAAGAAAAATTACTGGTCTCCCAATTCTCCCAAGGAAGCCATATAGCGTTTAAGGCATTGTTTATGCGTTATTATCCGAAGGTGCGCTCTTTTATAATGGGACTGGTTAAATCGGAGAGTGAAGCCGAAGATTTGACACAAGAAGTTTTTCTCAAACTGTGGACGCACCGTGAGAAATTTTGTGAAGTAGAAGTGTTCGGAACCTATCTGTATGTCTTGACTAAAAATACAACTTTCAATTATTTGCGTTCCCGGCAGAATCGTCAGGATAGTCAGGGGACAGAATGGGTAGAAGAGTCTACAGACACGACTCCTTATGAAGAGTTGGTTGCTAAAGACTTGCAGCTATTGATTGATATGGTGGTGGAGAATATGCCTCCTCAACGGCAAATGATTTTTCGGTTGAATCGGGAGGCCGGACTGACCAATGCAGAAATAGCGGAGAAGTTGCAGATTAGTAAAAAAACTGTTGAGAACCATCTTAACTTAGCGTTGAAAGAACTGAAAAATGCTTTGTTATTCTTTATATTTCTCTATTTATGTTAATACGGTTGGGGATATATCCGGATTTATGCGTCCTATTATAAATTAGTGGTAGAATGAGTTATTTAAAAAATATAATTACTTACTTTTTTCATCATCCGGCATCGGACGGGGTGGTGGAAAGAGTACATCAACGACTGGCCGATACAAACAGCGGACAAGAGAAAGAAGAGGTCTTGTCCGGTATTTGGGAACAGATCGGTTTTCCACAGGCGGATGAACATCAAACGCTGAGAGCTTTTGAAAAGCTGGAACAACAGATTGGAGGAGATTCTTTAAAATCGGAATCTTCTTTTTCGCGTTTTCGTATTCCCCGATGGAGTTGGATTGCTGCTTCTATCATCGTCCCCTTATTACTATTGTTCGGTTCCGCTTACTTATACAAAGAAACTCTTATCATTAAGAACGAACTTAGCAATGTGACTTTCATTCAATATTATGTTAGTAATGGAAAACGGGAGCAAGTCACTTTACCCGATCGATCGAAAGTTTGGCTTAATTCCGGTTCTTTGCTGATCTATCCGTCTGCGTTTATAGGAAACGAACGTGAGGTCTATCTGGCTGGTGAAGGCTATTTCTCGGTGACAAAAGATAAAGAATGCCCATTTATTGTAAAAACGAACTCTGTTTCTGTAAGTGTACTTGGTACGGAATTCAATATAAACGCTTATCCGAATATAGATAAGGTAGTGACTACTTTGGAAGAAGGATCTATCCGTATGTCGCTGAATCGTTTCGATTCATCCTATTTGTTGGAGCCGGATGATCAGATTGTTTATATTCCGTCCACCGGACATATAGAGAGAAAACGCGTGAAGGCCTCTGATTATTCTGATTGGAGAGGTGGAGGTTTGTATTTCAGTAATAGTCCATTCAAAGAAGTGATACAGACTATAGAACGTACCTATTCGGTTCAGGTACATTTGCAGACTTCTATTTATCAATCCAATAATCTGACTATTCATTTCTATCCTAATGAGTCCATCGAGAATATTATGATGTTGATTAAAGAAATGATCCCTGGACTTGAATACCAGATAGAGGGGAAAGATATTTATATAGATTAAGGCTTGGCCTATATTATCATTTGTTAACATTATATCGTTGGGTGTAGTTAAACAACAGACTGTCCTATTGTAAAAGCCGCCAAAGGACGGCTATTGTTTAACTAAAAAAAATAATATTATGAACAAAAATCGATCAATCCGAGTGGCAGCTTTTTGCCTTGGTTTGATGTTGGCGGGTTCTCTGCAAGTACATGCCCAAAAAGTAACATTTCGGGATGGAACAGTGTCGTTGAAACAAGCGTTTGAAAAGATCGAAGCATCTTCGAAGTATAAAATCGCTTATAATGATTCACACCTGAATGTTTCTCGTAAAGTTTCGTTGAATCAAAAAGAAACCGAAGTACTGGAGATATTGGCAACTATCCTGAAAGATACGGGTTATACGTACAAAAAGAACGGTAACTACATTGTGATTGTTCCCGTGGAACAAAAGCCGGCTTCAAAAGTCAAAAAGGTAAAAGGAGTTGTGAAAGATGCCAGCGGTGAAGCGATTATCGGAGCAAACGTATTGGTAAAGGGTACGGCAACAGGCGTGATCACCGATATGAACGGAAGTTTTGAGTTGGAAGTGCCGGGTAACGCAGTATTGCAGATCACCTATATTGGATATGTACAGCAGGATGTTGCTGTAAAAAACCGGGACCAATTGGCTGTGTTACTGAAAGAAGATACTAAAACCTTGGATGAGGTTGTTGTCGTAGGTTATGGTACAATGAAGAAAAAGGACCTGACCGGTGCAGTAGCATCAGTGAAGATGGACGATACTCCCCTAAGTACGATATCTACAGTGAGCCATGCGTTAGCCGGAAAAGCAGCCGGTTTACAGGTAAATACAATCAGTGCCCAGCCTGGTGGTGGCACAACGTTTCGGATTCGTGGAGCTGCTTCGACCGGAGCAGGCAATGATCCGTTGATTATTGTGGATGGATTTCCTGTAAGTAATGCAGGTAATGTGAGTGTCGGTTATAACAGTGATAATGGTACGACTGACAATATATTGGCCTCGATCAACCCCAATGATATCGAATCAATTGAAGTATTGAAGGATGCCAGTTCTACTGCTATTTACGGTGCACGTGCGGGCAGTGGTGTTATTATCATTACAACCAAACGGGGAAAAGAGGGTAAACCGAAAGTTACCTATTCAGGATCTGCCACTGTGCAGACTATGGCTACTAAATATGAAATGCTGGATGCACAGGATTTTATGATTCAGTCTAACCGTTGGTTTAAAGAAAAGTGGATGTATGATAATAAAGTCGGCATTTACGGTGGTAAAAATGAATCGGAGGCCGGCAGTGCATATCATCCCAAATATTCGGATGCGGATATTGCGAATCCGGTAAATGATACAGATTGGTATGATCGTATTACTCGTACGGGTTTTCAGACACAGCATAATATCTCAATCAATGGAGGTACGGAGTATACCAAATATCTGATTTCTGGTAACTTCTTTAATCAAAAGGGCATTGTAAAGAATAATGGCATGTCGCGTTATACTGGCCGTGTAAATCTGGATCAGAAGCTCAGTAAATATGCAAAAGTAGGTATCAACCTGACAGTGAGTCGTAATACATTGGACAATGTTCCGTTGGGAGCAGGGCAAAATGAATATGCCAGTATTTTAGTGTCTGCTGCTCAGTTTAGTCCACTATTGTCTGTGAAAGATGAAAATGGTGATTACAGTCTGAACCAACAGGCTGCTTATATTCCAAATCCTGTTTCGCTACTTGAGATCAGTGATCAGACGACTAAAGAACGTTTCCTGGCCACTCCGTTTGTTGAAATCAAACCAATCAATGAGCTCACATTGAAAGCCAGTTTTGGTATCGATCGTAACTATCAGCGTCGTGAGGTATACATGCCTAAAACAACTCTTTACGGAGAAAAGGCTGATGGCCGTGCAGACATCGGGCAATATGACAGGTCTGATTATTTGTTAGAACTGACTGCCAATTATGCAAAACGTTTGGGTGATCATAATCTGAATGCTTTGGTTGGATACTCTTTTCAAAGATTCACCAGTAAGTATCTCAATGCGGGTAACCAAGGATTTCTGACAGATGCCTTTCTGTTTAATAATCTGGGTGCAGGTACTTATGAAAAACCATGGGTTGGTTCTTCCGCTTCTAAAAGTGAAATGGCCTCTTTCTTCGGTCGTGTAAATTATACCTATAAAGATCGTTACTTGGTGACCGCCACTCTTCGTGCTGATGGTGCCTCTAACTTTGCAAAAAATAACCGTTGGGGATATTTTCCTTCTGTGGCTCTGGGCTGGAGATTTACGGAAGAAAACTTTGCCCGGTCTTTGAATTTGGATAAAGTGCTCTCTAACGGTAAGTTAAGATTAAGTTACGGACAAACAGGTAACTCGAATATCGGAGATAAATCAGTCACTTATTATGGTACAGGATATAATAAAGTTTTCGGTAATAAAGAATATACAGGAGTCTATGTCAGTCAGATCGGTAATCCGGATTTAAAATGGGAGACGACAACCGAGTGGAATGTAGGATTGGATCTGGGGTTCTTAAACAATCGTTTTAATGTAACTGCAGAATACTTTCATAAGGTCGTTTCTGATTTGCTTAGTTCCCGTAGTGTACTTTCGTATAATGAAGTAGGTTCGATTGCTGCCAATATCGGTAAAACGCAGAGTCAGGGATTTGAGTTGACAATCAATACAAAGAATTTTGATACAAAAGATTTTAGTTGGAATACCGATTTTACTTTCTCGTTCTATCGTGATAAGTGGAAAGAACGTGATGAGAATTGGAGCCCGAATCCATACGATATGTATAATGCTCCGTTGAGAGGATACTATATGTATTTGTCTGACGGGTTGATTCAGCCGGGGGAGGAAGTATCCTGGATGCCGGGGGCTCTACCGGGACAGGTGAAATTAAAAGATATTGATGGATACGCATACAATGAAGACGGAACTTATAAGACCGACAAACATGGCATTCCATTGAGGACTGGAAAGCCCGATGGAAAGATAGATTATGCGGACGCTGTCTTTAAAGGTTGTAGTGATCCGGGTTATTTACTGGGATTGAATAATACTTTCCGTTATAAGAATTTCGACTTGAATGTTTATTTCTATGGTCAGTTGGATTTATTAAAGAGTGGTTCTTATAAAGATTATTGGATTGTCGGTTCAGGAACAATGACCGGGGTGAATAACTTATATCGCGGTTATAACATGCCTACTTCGGCCAAAGAAGTGTGGTCGCATGATAATACATCGGGTAAGATGCCGGGTTATTTTCAGTATATGAGTAATTATGGATATGGAGACTATTTCTTGGAAAAGAGCTGGTTTATTCGCTGTCGCAATATTACGCTGGGATATACATTGCCTGTTAAGTCGGCAAAGAAACTGGTTTCCAATGTACGTATCTACGCCGATGTGAACAACTTGTTTACTATTACTCCGTATGATGGTTTGGATGTGGAAACAGATGATTCTTATTGGGCATATCCCAATGTACGTAGTTTTAGTATTGGTCTGGATATTACTTTCTAAGCAATAAAAAAATAAAGAATGATATGAAAAAGATAATTTATATATTTTCCCTGTTTATCACAGTAATTGGTTTATTAGGCTCTTGCATTAACCTGGAATCCGAATCATATGACTCAATTAATACAACTATATTTCCTACTAATGCAGATGATGCTGATGCATTGGTTATTGCAGCAGCTTACGGTCCGTTCCGTGCAGATGGGTATAGCGGATTATTTCAATGTGCTAAAGGTGGTTTGGCCTCTAATACAGATATGTCTACCGACCTATTGGATTGTAAATGGGGAGATTCGTGGTGGCCGGCTGTATTACAGTTGAATTTCACTGCTACCTCTGATATTCCTACTTCTTTTTACGGAACATGGGCGAATCATATCGGAAAGATGACATTGACATTAGACCGTATCTCTGGTATTGATATGAAAGAAGAGGAAAAAACACGTTTAATTGCCGAAACACGTTGTGGGCGTGGATGGTTGGCATATATTCTTTACGACTTGTATGGCCCTATTCAGATTCCTTCATTAGAAGTTTTACAGAATCCTACCCAAAAGGTTATTGTACCCCGTTCTTCAAAAGAGGAAACAGTGAAGTTGATTGAAGATGACTTGAAAGCGGCAGCTGAGGTACTTCCTGTTAAATATAGTAAATCTGATGAGAACTTTGGACGGTTCACCAAAGGACTGGCATATACGGTGTTGATGAAACTTTATATGCATGAAAAAGAATGGGGCAAGGCTGTGGAATGTGGCAGAGAAGTCATGAAATGTGGATATTCGTTGGTTACTAATTATAAGGACATTTTTACTTTAGACAATGAGGGTAATGATGAAATGATCTTTTCATGCATTGAAACCAGAGGAGTAAACGAACAGATGTGGCATGCGCATGTGTTGCCAAGCAACTATCCTACAACTAATCCGAACATACAAAAATGGAATGGTTATCGTATGCCATGGCAGTTTTACCACAGTTTCGATCCTAAAGACAAGCGCCTGGAAGTTATCTGTAGTGAATATGTAGGAACAGATGGAGTGACATACAATGAAACTAATCCCGGTGAGTATTTGGATAAAGGGGCTTTACCCATCAAATATGGAGAAGATCCGACACAAACCAGTGAAAATAGTGAAGTCGATGTGGTTGTTTACCGTTATGCCGATGTATTGACTCTGATGGCTGAGGCATTGGCACGTAGTAATAATGCGGTTACTCAGGAAGCTGTGGACCGTCTGAATGATGTACATACACGTGCAGGACTGGCTGCTTATCAGTTGAGTGATTTTACCTCACTGGACGATTTTCTTGGAGCTGTTCTTAAAGAACGTGGGCATGAATTATGGGGTGAGGGTTGTCGTCGCAGTGATCTGATCCGCTATGGATTGTATATCGACTATGCTATCAAATACAAAGGATCGACTACCGCAAAAGAGTATATGAACCTGATGCCTTTGCCACAGAGTGTCATAACGGAAAGCAGTGGTCAGGTCATTCAGAATGAAGGATACTAATGCTTCTTAAGAGATTATTATAAATTAATTCAGAACGGATTTCGCAATGTGTCATGGAGACGTCTTATGATTTCTAAATTGCCGAAGTCCGTTCTTGCACAACTAGAATTGAAAAATTAAATCATGCTTTTTAAGAGAATACGTGTTACAATCTTATTGCTCGGACTGTTGAGCTTTAGCTTGAGGGTGTCGGCACAAATTGTTTTGAAGCACTCTGATTGGGAGTGGAAAATTTCAGAAACCGGATGTGCCGAACAACTAATATTTAAAGGTGAAAAACGAAATGATACCATACCTTTCTTTCGTGAAGGAGAACATGCCGGTCCATCCTTTTATGCAAAACGGGAAGGTAAAGAAGTGCGTGCATCCTGGATTCCGGATGGATACGCCTCCTATCGGAGCGAGATAGACGGAGTTCTTTGCCGGATATCATATATAAAAGATCATGGTCAACCTGCATTAAGGGTAAAGCTGACAAACAACTCACCGGTGCCTTATCAACCTCAGAAGGCTGGTCTGAAGTTGGGCATCGATACATATATGGATAAATTTCCGGATTGGTTTGGTAAATACTTTCCAACCTTGATGAGAAACGAAAAGACCCATTTTTATGGCTATCTTCAAACCCCTTCCGGACATACATTGGGACTTGTATCACAGCAGCCTGTAGCATCCTGGAGTGTAGATTATAATCTGGGCTATCAGGATTCGGTCCCATTTTGGTTTATGGGGCATCGCATCGAATCATTAAATCTCGATTTATTGAATGAATTACCTTTGCCGGCACGTCATCCGCAGAATCTGTATGAACTGAAACAGGGGGAAAGTAAAGAGTGGATTTTTACATTTGTCAATGTGGGTAATTTGGACAATCTGGAACATGCCATTGCTCGAGTTTCGGATATTCCTTTGATTGATATCCGTCAGACTTCGCATGCTGCACGTGAGGAAGCATCGTTCACACTTACTGCCGATAATCCTAACGTAAAGGTGACCAATGATGCCGGAAAAGAACTGCCTGTCGTACTGACTAAAACCAAAGGGAATCGTTGGATAGGAAAAGTCCGGTTGGAAGATGCAGGTCTCTATACCCTTTCTGTCCGTTCGGGCAATAAAGTTGCCGAAGCGATATGGACAGTACATCATCCTTGGCAATGGGTGATGGAAAAGGCACGTGAGAATGCAGCCCGTTATCATCAGAAACCGACGTCACATGCTGAGAGTTGGTATGGGTTCTATTCGGCTTTTCTTGCTGCCCGTTATTTCCCGAATGAGTCATTGGATAAGCAATTGAGCAATTATTTTGATCGGCTTTACAACAAATTGCATGATTCGGTAAAAGTGGAACCGTTGTATTTTAAGACACGTATTCAAAATACCTCTACTACTATTGGAATGTTGGTAGATAAATATGAGGCACAGGGAGATTTGGAAGATCTGAAAAAGGCGTCGAAGTTGGCTGACTGGATGATCGCGACCTCCCAGCGCGAAAATGGTGCATATTATAATCATGGAACAGTCTATACCAGTGTGATCTATATCGCTAAAAGTGTTTTGGAACTGGCTGTCCTCGAACGTAAATTGGGTGAACAGGATTTGTTTTGGAGAACATGTGCCGACCGTCATTTCCTGTCTGCAAAAAAGGCGGTTGACCAACTGGTTGCGTCACAAGGAGATTTTCAGACAGAGGGAGAATTGACCTTTGAAGACGGCATGATTTCTTGTTCAGCTTTACAGATAGGTATGATGGGAGTCATCGAGCAAGATGCTGTTGCACGCAAATATTATACCGATGCAATGTTGAAGATACTGAACAGCCATGATTGCCTTACTCAACTCCGTGTACCCGATGGGCGCCGTCGGCAAGGAACTATGCGTTATTGGGAAGCGCAATACGATGTACAGATGCTTCCCAATATGTTTAATTCACCCCATGGCTGGAGCGGATGGCGTGCGTATGCTACTTATTATGCTTATCTGCTGACAGGCGACGAGAAATGGCTGGAACAAACATTTAATGCGATGGGAGCTTTTGCCAATTTGATTGATTATAAAACGGGGCAGTTGCGTTGGGCTTTTGTTGTCGATCCGCATCTTGAAGTAGAACAGGCGTGTAGCGCTGATACTAAACTGGATTTTTCTGATCTTAGTTTTGGTAATCCGCATCCGAAATTATATGATACCCGTAAGTTTGTTATTGGTGAGCAATATGTCAATATGATTAGCGATTGGCAGACGGTCAATACTCAGGATAATGATGTGCACGAATTATTTAAATGTATCGGTGAAGCTGTTCTGACTAACGCTTTTGTCATAGAACGTCCGAATGGAGAAGTCGTAGGATACAATTGCCGTGTAACCCGGAAGGGGAATACATTGACTGTAAAGGCAGACGAGAAACAGATCGTGAATCTACATTGCAACTTGAAGCATTCTTTCTCTGTGTCTTTCGATGGTAAAACCTGTTCTTTGCCTGAAGGATATTGCGATTGGGCTTTTGGGCAGTCCGGTTATTGACTTTACAATAACTCCTGTTAATCCCATATACTCATAAGACGAAACATACGATATGTTTCAGTTTGTGAGTGTATGGGATATTTTTATGAGAAACTGTTTCTGTAGTAAGCTTGAAAAATAGTAGGAATACGTATCTTTGCATAAAATGAAAAAACACTAACATAAACACAAAATGAGACATTTGTTTTTATTGGCAGCACTATTTTGTGCCTGCATTTCTTATGCACAGATTCGTGTACAAGAACGACTTCCTAAAAGTAAAACCGGTTTTGCTTTGACTACTGCGAAAGCACGGGCTAAGATTTATTACGATGCGAATGATGCGCTTGTTATCAAGAGATCGGCAGAATTGTTTGCCCGCGATATTCAAATGGTGACCGGTCAAAAGCCTGAACTGATTCAAAAAAGGGAAAGAGCCAAAGCTCTGGTTATTGTCGGAACCATTGAAAAGAATCAATGGATCCGTGAGTTGGCGCAAAAAGGAAAAATTGATATCCGGCCATTGCAGGGTGCTTGGGAACGGTATTTGATTCAGACTGTCGACAACCCTTCTCCAGGAGTAGCCAAAGCATTGGTTATAGCAGGGAGTGATCGGCGGGGAGCGGCTTATGGCCTGTTCTCTATTTCCGAAATGATGGGAGTATCCCCTTGGTATTGGTGGGGTGATGTCCCGGTAAAAACGCACAAGGCTTTGTATGTAGATGCTCCGCCCACATATTCTAAAACACCTTCCGTGAAATATAGGGGTATTTTCCTGAACGATGAAGATTGGGGGCTGAAACCCTGGGCTGCTAAGACCTTTGAGAAAGAACGCGGTAATATTGGCCCCCGTACCTATGCGAAGATTTGTGAACTGTTACTGCGTTTGAAAGCTAATCATCTGGCTCCGGCAATGCATCCCGTATCTACCGCTTTTTATCAGATTCCCGAGAATAAGCTCGTAGCAGATACGTTTGCCATTGTTATGGGCTCCAGCCATTGTGAACCCTTATTGTTGAATACGGCCAGCGAGTGGCATAGCAAGACTATGGGACCCTGGGATTATAATGCTAATAAGGATAAGATTAATGAAGTTTTGGGCAATCGTGTGAAAGAAAATTGTGCTTATGAGAATGTATACACATTAGCCTTGAGAGGATTGCACGATGCTGCCATGGGTGGAGGAGACGTACCGATGAAAGAGAAAGTGAAAATGCTGGAGAATGCTTTGAAAGACCAGAGGAGCCTGCTAACCCGGCATATTGATAAGCCTGCCGAAACCATCCCGCAGGCATTCACCCCTTATAAAGAGGTGCTGGAAATCTACTCGAATGGATTGGAACTGCCGGATGATGTGACTATTATCTGGGCGGATGATAATTTTGGCTATATGAAGCGTTTGAGTGGCCCTCAAGAACAAAAACGTACAGGACGTGCAGGTGTATACTATCATATTTCTTACCTCGGTGTACCCCATAGCTATTTATGGTTTAGTACCACTCCTCCGGCATTAATGTATGAAGAGCTTCGCAAAGCGTATGATACTACGGCCGACCGTATCTGGTTGGCAAACTGTGGAGACCTGAAAGGGGCTGAGGCACAAGTATCGTTTTTTCTCGATATGGCTTATGATATCGACCAATTCAACGAAAATAATGTGCATACTTATCCTGCCCGTTGGTTGGCAAAAATCTTCGGAGAACGATATTACGATACATTGAAAGACATTACCTGCTCACATATAAATTTGGCTTTTTCCAGAAAACCGGAATACATGGGGTGGGGATACTGGAATAACTATTGGGGTGGAGGTGAAAAACGTACCGATACCGAGTTTTCTTTTATAAATTACAATGAAGCCGGGAGGCGTTTGGCTGAGTATCGGCGGATCGGTAAAAAAGCAGAGGAAATGTTGGCAACTGTAGATAAAAAGGCAAAACCGGCGCTGTATCAGTTGTTGTATTATCCGGTGAAAGGGGCCGAACTGATGAATCGTATGAATATGACCGGTCAGCTTTATCGGCAATATGTTCGTCAGAAACGTGCTGCTGCCGATGATCTGAAGAGAGAAGCAACGACTTGTCACGATAGTTTGGAGATTATTACCGACGGATATAATTCGCTTCTGGACGACAAATGGAAATACATGATGTCACTAAGACAAAATTATGATGGAAGCAGTTCCTATTTTATGCTTCCATTGATGGAAGAAAGTTATGTGGCAACGGGCGATCCGAAGTTGGCCGTTCAGGTAGAAAGTGAGCAGTTGAATCGGGGAGGTTTTAGTTTCCGGGCTTTACCCGTGTTCAATACTTACTCCCGTAAAAGTCACTGGATCGATGTTTATAATCAGGGGGGAGGAATGTTGGACTGGAAATCGGAACTTTCTGACGAGTGGATCGTTTTGTCTCGTCAGTCGGGCAGTACTCGTACTGAAGATCGTATCCAAGTATCGATCGATTGGAATAAAGTACCATCAGGAGAGAAAGTCACAGGATTTATTGAGTTCTCTTCCGGAATGCAGAAAGAACGGGTGCTTGTTTCCGTATTCAATCCGAAGACTCCGGTACGCGACGAATTACAAGGACTTTTCATAGAGGAAAATGGCTACGTATCTCTGCCCGCTACAGCCTTCCACCGTAAGTTTGAGAGTGAAGATGTCAAGATGAGTGTACTTCCCGGTTTGGGCTTTGAAGGTGCTGCCTTGCAAATAGGAAGTCCGATAGCTCCCTTACAAATGTATCGTTCGTCCGAGGTGCCTAGAGTGGAATATGATTTTTATACTTTCAATGCTGGAATGGTTGATGTGTATACCTACGTACTGCCCACTTTCCCTTTGCATGCTGATCGGGATTATAAACTACCGGAGCATACCAATTCGGATACCAAATATAGTGTCCGTATCGATGACGGATCTATTTCTACTCCATCCACTTCAGCCATAGAATATTCCCAGATCTGGTATGACAGTGTGCTGAAAAATTGTAGAGTGAATAAATCCACTCTTTATGTAAAGGCCCCCGGTAAGCATACATTGCAGATTCGCTGTGGAGATCCCGGAACTGTGATTCAGAAAATCGTTATTGATATGGGTGGGCTCAAAAGGTCATATTTAGGACCTGAAACAACTCTTTGCCGTTAATATTATTTTTAATTAACATTCTTGCATGCAGGCTTTCTATGAATATTCTATTTCTATAAGTAGAGAGAACATATTTTGAATATCTAACGAAAAAAGAAATTTATTATGAAGATCTGTTCATGCTTGAATAAAGGAGTTATGATTGCAGTGGCAGTTGTTTGTTCTGCCGGTTTACAGTCTTGTCTGGATGACAATGATAAGTATTATTATGTGGAAGGATTTCCTAATGCTCTTGTTACGGTGAAAAATGCGACTGATGGTTCATTCTTCTTACAGCTGAATGATAGCACGACTTTGTTGCCGACCAATATGTCCTCTTCACCTTTTGGAGATAAAGAAGTCAGGGCATTGGTGAATTATGATGAAGTGAGTGAGTCTGGTGGCAGATATGATAAGGCGGTACAGGTGAACTGGATAGATAGTATTTTGACGAAATCGATTGCCCCGGATTTAGGATCAGAAAATGACGTTGTTTATGGAACGGATCCCGTGGAAATAGTAAACGATTGGGTGACTATTGCGGAAGATGGTTATTTGACCCTACGATTCAGAACAAAATGGGGTGATTATAATAAAGCCCATTTCGTAAATTTATTGTTGGGGCAAAATCCGTCTGACCCATATGAGGTTGAGTTTCGCCATAATGCATATGGCGATACATATGGTACGGTTGGTGATGGTTTGGTAGCCTTTAAGCTGGTGGGACTTCCGGATACGAATGGAAAAACGGTTCCGTTGACTTTGAAATGGAAGTCATTTAGTGGAGATAAATCGGCTGTATTTGATTATTGTACTCAAAAAACCGTTACACCGGCTAAACCGGCCATTGTTTCTGTAAGGAGCAATTTAAATTTAAAATAGTTTTCTTGGGCATACTGCGTTTCTATTCTTTTTGAATTGAGATCGTATTACTTTCCGAATATTCAGAAGTGCATAGAAGCGCAGTATTGTTTTCATTAACATTGTTAATGGCATTTCTCTTTCATTCTTTTTTTACCGGCAAAAAACAAGTCTTTAGCATCTCAAAGATTTGTTTTCTATCATTAAAGAACTTATTTTAACATACTGTTAAATCAGGTGTTTTCCAAATACAAAAGGGAGAATGTTAACAGATTGATAATGAGTAATATATTGTAAGTTCAACTTCTTCTTCTTTATTTGTCTCTTTTGAAGTCGAATCCGTATACTTGTTATATTAGTACATTCGTTTGGAGGTGGAAACTACTTTGTTGAAATTCTCTAGGATATCGACTGTTGTGTTGTTCCTTGACTGTTTCAAGCCAAGATACATTTAGATATGTCTTTTCCTGATGCTGAATTTAGTTTATCAGTAATTTGCTTAAAGGTCAAAGACGTGGTGAGAAGTATCTTTTTGATGAATGAGATCATATAGTAACCGCGATCTATAGTGTAGGTGTATTTGAAAAAAAACAATGTGTTAGGGTGAAACTATACATGGTGATGTTGTAGGTTGTATTTGGATTGCTAATTCATTGTTCAATAGAGAATTATCCTGTTGATAACTTCGGTTGGTATCTGTTGATAACTATGTTAATAACTTTGTTGACAACTGCGTGGGGGAATTAAGTGTCTGGAAATGTTAGGCAATAAAACAGCGTTTAAGAGTCTAAATTTCTTAAACGCTGATTTCTGGGTGTTAATGGAATTTGAGATTTGCCTAAGGCACTCGTAGGTATGAATTGGATACTAATCAATGATTTTCTATTTCTTTACGTTCCACGCATTTGCTTTTTTTTATCGACAATTAGGTTGTTTCCCCTTTTTTCCATACTTTGTGCAATTTTGGTGTAAGATGTTATTTTACAGTTATTTTATTGATTTTCATGACATGATAAACACCGGCATAATCGGCGGCAAAGCCTTCGTCTGATTTACCCATATCAATAACTTCTAATTCCACATATACAGGTGTTCCATTTTTGATTCCTTTTGTTTCACCATCATACTTTTGTAGGAGTTCTCCTGTTTTATCAACAATCCAATAATCAGTGGAATCCCCTTCTGAAGTGAAAGAACGTGTTTCATGTCCGATGATCAATTTACCTTTTACGGACAAAAGTTTTTGGGTAGGAGTGTCCGGTGTCGGTATAGCTTCTTCGTCTGGTATTTCATTCGTCTTGGAATACCTCAAAACCAACTCGCCTTTTTTGAGAATCAAACTGTCCTGAGTCAATTGCTCTACTGTTAGTGTATCTGTAAAGGATATACTTTGGTGGTTGCCGATGCTTATACCGGAAAGGAGTAATAAGTTTCCTTCTTTCTTCCATTTCTCATATTTCAAAGTGGCCATATTGATGGAAGAAGCACTTCCGTTTGCTTCAAGCGTGAATCCTTGTTTTAAATTAGATATTCCGGGAACCGATTCCACCCAAGAGCCTTCTATCGTAACATCATTACAAGCCACCAAGGTAGTTATGGCAAGGACAACGGTTAAATTTCTAAATATCTCCATTTTTGTTATTCTTTAAATTATATCCCTAATACTATATTTACATCTATACTGGGTTTCAGGTTAATATCATAAATAACTCTCAAGATTAGTTCACTATGTTACATCAGACGGCTGCTGACACGCAAAGAATGGCTCCTGAAAGTACTTTTCTTTTTATTATTTTAGATTTTTATCGGTTCGACTTAACCGATTGAAGAATAAACTTTTAGCGAATTATTTGAGAAATAGAGGTAACGATTTAGCAACTGTGCGAAATTCAGCGTTTTGCGTTGCTATACTGTCAAATAACTCTTTCATTTGCAAATATAATATCTTTTTCCGAAAGTACGAACTATCGGTGGCAATTTTATAAAATCGGCTTGCGAAAAAAGAAAATCATTCATGAGGTTATGTTATGTAACAAATAGAAAAGGTGGTCAATGACCACCTTTTCTATTTGTTACGTATACCAACTATAGGAACTGTCTTTTCCATACCCGATTTAGCGGAATATTTGAATATCCCTATTTGTTTAGCACATTTACCTGAAGGTATCTTAATAACTTGGTCGTCATAGTAAGACAGTCCATCCTCATTCAAAAATAACACAGTTAATCCTGTTGGTATCAAGTATCCTTGTTTTACTTCGTTAGCTAAGGCTTCACCTGAATCCAAAACTTGAAATACCTTAAAAGAATTTTCACTTATACATTCTCCCTCTTTTTCAAATAATGTAATTCCTTTATAAGTAGAATTTCCACCAGCTATAAGCATGGAAACAACAACCACTAGAATAGCTCCAGTGACAACACCACCAATGAATATACATACTTTTTTCATAGCTGTCCTTGTCTAAATATCATCCAAATCATTTTGGATTTTGGCTTCAATATTTTGAGAATCACGATAGCGAATCATTACCATACCTTCATAAACTCCAGAAGACTTTTCAATTGAAAGTTGTATATCTCCTCCTGTCACTTCCCATGCACTACCATATACAACCGTTCCCTGATGCACTTCCGCCATTAAAGCGGTATTGGAATCTAAATGGGCAGGGTTGTTTTCTTTTGAAATTGTCGGCTTGCCATATTTACGAGTATATAAATCCTTATAATAGTCGTAAGTATTAACAAGGGTATTCCACTCCCCACTTGGGTCAAATAAAACGACAACTGCAAAAACATTTTTTCCATCGTCTGTAGCAGTTACCCCTACCGTTGCTTGACGACCTGTAAAGTCCCCTGAAAACAAAGTTATATTGTTTTCACGACCAATTGAAGTAAATCCTTTAGATTTGAGCTTTTGACAAAATTCTGTCATACTTCCCTCAATGGGAATACCCTTAAACGAAAGGTGCTCTTGTGCCATAATGTCAATGACTGCAAAGAGTACTGTTAAGGTGATTAAAATTTTCTTCATACTTATCATATTTAATTGGTTATATAGTAGTTAATAATTCAAATCACAGAGAAGTGAATAGACAGTATTACCCGACAGAGCAACTACGACAAAGCAATGCCATCAAAAAAAATGACAGCACACACAAAGCATAGACTGATTGTCTTGCCCTAAAAGATTGATTGGAATTTATTCAGGACTGCCTATCACTTAGATAGAAGTCCAAGGTCTGCTGAAATACATAATTCAAAAATTGAAATTGCTTGACTGCAAATTTAGTAACTTTGCTTGACAAATTAACGAGAAAGAAGAGAAAATGAAAGCCGACCGCATAACATCACCTATACGCAAGCAGGGGGTTCGTGCTTCGTAAGACAGGAAAGTGGTAAATTTAAAGTTCAGTTCATCGTAGGTAGCTTAGTGGTAAAAATCCCTGCCTGCGTATAGCTGCAAACCGTTGTTAGCAATCCGCTGCGCTCCTTGCTAACAATGGCTCGGCGACTTACGTCGCTTGCCGTAAGCCGCCGCTTCGCGGACTGCTTACAACAAGCGACTTGGCTAAATAGCTCCGCTTTTGTATCTTCGATACAGCTTCGCTACTTCGCCAATTCGCCGAGCCATTGTTATGGGCCATTTTTGAATGACAATGCGAATAGATACAGACAAACAAATGAATTTACTTAGTGATAAGAACGTTGCAATAATTGGTGGTGGACCCGTTGGACTGACTATGGCAAAATTATTACAGCAAAACGGCATAGACGTTTCAGTTTACGAAAGAGACAACGACCGAGAGGCAAGAATTTTTGGTGGAACCCTTGACCTACACAAAGGTTCAGGTCAGGAAGCAATGAAAAAAGCGGGATTGTTACAAACTTATTATGACTTAGCCTTACCAATGGGTGTAAATATTGCTGATAAAAAAGGCAATATTTTATCCACAAAAAATGTAAAGCCCGAAAATCGATTTGACAATCCTGAAATAAACAGAAATGACTTAAGGGCTATCTTGTTGAATAGTTTAGAAAACGACACGGTTATTTGGGATAGAAAACTTGTTATGCTTGAACCTGGTAAGAAGAAGTGGACACTAACTTTTGAGAATAAACCGAGTGAAACAGCAGATTTGGTTATTCTTGCCAATGGCGGGATGTCCAAGGTAAGAAAATTTGTTACCGACACGGAAGTTGAAGAAACAGGTACTTTCAATATACAAGCCGATATTCATCAACCAGAGATAAACTGTCCTGGATTTTTTCAGCTATGCAATGGAAACCGGCTAATGGCATCTCACCAAGGTAATTTATTATTTGCTAACCCCAATAATAATGGTGCATTGCATTTTGGAATAAGTTTTAAAACACCTGATGAATGGAAAAACCAAACGCAGGTAGATTTTCAAAACAGAAATAGTGTCGTTGATTTTCTTCTGAAAGAATTTTCCGATTGGGACGAACGCTACAAAGAATTGATTCATACGACGTTGTCATTTGTAGGATTGGCTACACGGATATTTCCTTTAGAAAAGCCTTGGAAAAGCAAGCGCCCATTACCCATAACAATGATTGGGGATGCCGCACATTTGATGCCGCCTTTTGCAGGGCAGGGAGTAAATAGTGGGTTGGTGGATGCCTTGATATTGTCTGATAATCTAGCCGATGGAAAATTTAATAGCATTGAAGAGGCTGTTAAAAATTATGAACAGCAAATGTTTATCTATGGCAAAGAAGCACAAGAAGAATCAACTCAAAACGAAATTGAAATGTTTAAACCCGACTTTACGTTTCAGCAATTGTTAAATGTATAAAATGGAATAAAACGGCACATAACAAACAAATTGGCAATAGAGCCGGTGAAGTACTTCTATTGAACTTTTGTGCAATGTTGAAGATTAGTAATTCTATTCAACATTTGTGCTAAAAGTCGGCTCCATCGCCAATTTGCCAGCCGTTATGCGGCAGCTTAAAAAAAGACGACACCAAACCAAAAAAATCATCTTGACAACCACCCGACTTTGAACTACGAAGGATGAAATTTTTCAGGGACAACTTCCAGCATTTCCAAAAAACAGTTTAACCATTGACTTGGAGACAAACAAACAATTTGAGCATTAAGGTTTAAACCGAATTTTTCCGAAATTGACCTGACCTGACTTTTCCTGAAAATCGACTTTAAAGCTGTTTTTACAGATAAATCAGGTTTCTCTAACAGACAGGAAATAAATGCTAAGTATTTGGCTTTAAACTTAAAATCAAAAAATAAGTGTTTTCTTTTAATGTTTAACAGGGCTGATTTGACAGTTGGCGGTGGCAAGAAACTTTCAGGACCTACCTCATAGACAAGTTTCAAATCAAAAAAAGTATGATAACGCGAGTTCGGGATAAGAAATACCCTAAAAAGTTGAATCGGCAGCTTTAAAAAGTTGCCGATTCTCTTGGCAATATCACTGATATTTAGTAATTTAGAGGTGACAAACAATAAGTACTATATCATGATTACCGAGAGTAAAGTTACTGAAATTTTCTGTATTGCGGATGATTTTTGCAAAGAATTTGAAGTCGAGATGGCAAAAAACTCCCTTCCGTCCTCCCCTGACGCCCCGAAACGGCGCCGGAAGCGCATGATGTCCGACGCGGAGGTCATCACGATTCTGATCTGCTTCCACTTCAACACCTACCGCAACTTCAAGCATTATTATCTGTCATGCGTGTGCGGACAGTGGAAGCATCTGTTCCCACGCCGGTTCTCGTACAATCGTTTTGTGGAAATTATGCCGCGTTGTTTCGTGGCGCTGACAATGTTCCTCCGTCTTGCCTGTTTCGGCCAGTGCACCGGCATCAGTTTCGTTGACAGTACCTGCATTCCTGTGGTACACAATAAGCGTGAATTCAACATGAAGGTATTCAAAGGCATAGCGGCCAAGGGCAAGAG
>ENA-OPSX01000053-OPSX01000053.1-human-gut-metagenome-genome-assembly--contig:-NODE-53-length-83817-cov-6.492861_pt1 | contig 83817 bp, 75 predicted proteins | sample MGYA00241462_ERZ501916 | MGnify/ENA primary metagenome ERZ501916 (study PRJEB25962, sample SAMEA2042113) | human gut metagenome | biome: human gut; feature: human-associated habitat; material: faeces...
CAATATACAACATCCCAGGGTATATTACAAGACTTGGAAAAAGCCGCCGGACCCAAACTGGTCCGGCGGCTTCTTCCTTCTGTCTGTTTACACGCTGACAGCTCATCTTATTCTATTTCTAATATCTTTCCCACTTTATCTTTTCCATGGGCAGCTCATCCAATTGATGGGCAGGCGCCTCTGCATCCGGCATTCCAAGGGTAAGGATGGCTTCCAGCTTATAATTTTCCGGAAATCCCAGGCGTTCCCTTACATATTCCTCCGTGGTTATCTCATCCGCGTTCCTGAGCCTGCCCTGGACCCAGCAGCTGCCGATCCCCAGGCTGGATGCCATCAGATGCATGTTTGCCATGGCAACGGAACAGTCCTCAATCCACACGTCCTGCTCCTTTTCGTCGCCAATGACAACGATAGCGCACTGTGCTTCCTTCAGCATTTTCACGCCTCCCGCCCTGCATCCGGAGAGATCATCCAAGGTCTTTCTCTGGCGCACCACGATAAACTCCCACGGGCGTTTTGCCTTTCCCGACGCCGACAAAAGGCCTGCCTGAAGCACTTTCGTAAGACTTTCCTCCGGAATCTCCTCACCGCTGTAGTTCCTGATGCTGCGCCTTCTTCTCATAATCTCTAATAAATCCATGGTCTTCTTCCTTTCTGCTGCTGCATCCATATGATGCCGGCTTACAGTTTCAGATACGCTTCCAGCACATCCTTCATATCGCAGGTCATACCGTAATCCGCGATATTAAAGATCGGCGCGCTTTCATCCTGGTTGATTGCCACAAAGAGCTTGGTATCCTTAATGCCCTCCGTGTGCTGGATGGCGCCGGATACACCCAGGGAAATGCATACCTTTGGCCGTATCGTAAACCCGGTCTGTCCAATCTGATGCTCAAACGGTATAAATCCGGTGTCTGCCAGAGGCCTGGTGCCTCCGATTGCTGCTTCCAGCTTTTCAGCAAACGCTTTTAAGAGTGTAAAGTTTTCCTCGCTCTCAGCGCCGCGTCCGCCCACTACCACCACCTCTGCCGCAAGGATACTGTCCGTATCATTCATTGCAGGGGCGCTTGACATCACCTGAATCCCTGATTCAGGAAGGGTGATATCTTTGTAATATGTGACATCTGCCCTTCTGCCCTCCTGGGCCTCACAGGGGGTGTACACACCCGGCCTTACCGTCATCATCTGGGGATAAACCCCTTCCTTTGTCACGATGGTGACAAATACGTTTTCCCCAAAAGAAGGTTTGTTCTGCTTGATGAAAAAGGTCCCGTCCTCCCTGGTATCCACGGCTAATTCCGTACAGTCCGCAGTCATTCCGCAGCCAAGGCGGGCAGCCACTCTGGAAAAAACGGAGCGGCCCGTGGGGGTAGCCGGAATCAGAACACTGGACGGGTCTATGCGCTTCAGCATTTCCGCCATAGCCTGGCTTACCGCATCGTCCTGGAACAGGCAGTTCCTGTCTGTCTCAACGGCATATATCTCGTCAAACCCAAGCTGTTCCAGCTGGGACACCAAAGCCTTGCAGTCCTCAGCCAGGACAGCGGCCTGTATCTTTTCTCCGGTGGTCTCTTTGATACAATGAGCTGCGCGGACCAGTTCTGCCACAACGGGTTCTAAGTTCCCATTATAATTCTCTGCAAAAACACAAATTCCGTTCGCCATCTATTCCTTTCCTTTCTCAATCTCAATCAGTTCCTTGAGCTTGGCTGCCAGTTCCTCCGGAGTACCGGAAAGCATCTGGGCTCTCCTGGTACTCTCAGGCTGAAATGAATCCGTCACCATTGTGGGAGATCCCGGAAGTCCAATCTCATCCGCCGCCATCTTAAGGTCTGCATTGGTATATACCTCCAGGGGCTTGTTTTTGGCAGCCCTCTTGGAGCGCAGGGTCGCCAGACGCGGTTCATTGCTTCCGAAGCACACGCTCACCAGCGCGGGCAGGGCCGCCTTAATCTTCCACTCCATACCCTGGTACTTTTTCACAGCCGTGATACAGTCCTTGTCATCCTCATCATATGAGAGTCCCTGTATTTCAGCCACATGTGGGATGCCCATGTATTCCGCCACCATGGCTCCCACCTGTCCGGTGGCGCCGTCAGCAGACAATGCGCCGCTTAAAATCAGGTCGAATTTCCCGTATTTCTCAATGCTTCTTGCCAGCACCTTGGCTGTGGCAATGGTATCTCCTCCGGCAAGGCACCGGTCTGTGATGAGACAGCTCTCATCACAGCCCAGGGCCATAGCGTCCCTTAATGCTTTCTCCGCGTCAGTGGGGCCCATGGTGAACACGGCCACCTTACCGCCGGTCTGCTCCTTTAAGACCATGGCGGCCTCTATGGCGTTCAGGTCCGCAGGATTGATCATGCCTTCTGAACTGGAACGGATCAGGGCATGGGTTTCTGGGTCAACGGAAACATCGTTGGAAACAGGAACCTGTTTTATAAGAACCGCTATATCCATATTTTCTCCTCTCCGCCGCTTTCTTATTTTAACAGACGCTCAAACGCCCAGTCTTCCAATAATGGTGTCTTTTCTCCGCGCATAATGAATTTTGCAAGGTCTCTGCTGGCGGCAGGTGCCTCGATAACGCCGTTCCCGCCGTAACCGGTTGCCAGGATATAGCCCTCCACCGGTGTCTCTCCCAGAATCGGAAGGAAATCCTTTGGCTCCGCACGGTATGAAAGCCAGGATGATACCAGTCCGCTGTCCACGATTCCCGGTACCCTGCACTCTAACTGATCTAACAGGAAGTCAATGAAGTAATCATCGGTTCCGCCTGTGGCCGGAAGTTTGTCCGGATCCCACTGGCCTGCGTGCATAGGATTGCTTAAATCCATGGAAAGATGGGACTTGCAGATAAAGATGTTGTCTCCTGCGCGCAGGGCGTAGAAGGCCGGGTATTTAAGCACAGGGAAGGTATAGCCTAATTTCTTGCCTGGAGGGCATAAGAAGAAGGCTTCTGCCTTTGTATGCCAGATCGGCACGTCCATGCCTACCATCTCGCCGGTAAATTTGCTCCATGGGCCGGTACAGTCCACAACATAGTCAAATTCATAATCCTGTCCGTCATCTGTCTTAAGGCCTTTTATTTTATTGCCCTCTTTCAGAACTTCCGTCACCTTTACACCGGTCTTGATAACGCCGCCGTTTTTCTGCATCTTCTTTGCATAGGTGTTGGAGATCATGGTTCCGTCAAAGTATCCGTCATCCTGTGTGTAGCCTGCGCCCAGGATATTGTCTGTGGAGATGTCAGGAAGGATTTCCTTGATTCTGTCCTTGTCCGTTATGTACTCGCCTGTATAACCGGCTGCCTTTGCCAGGGCGATGCCTGTCTTAATGGTGGCCTCTACCTTCTCATCTGTTGCGACCACCAGAGTACCTGTTTTATCAAATCCGGCGGAACCCTTTTCTTCTGCTTCCATCTTTAAATATGACTCAAAGCCATACAGCCTTACGTCCCAATATCTGTTTCTTAAGGAATCGTCAAAGAGACATACGGTTCCAGCGGACTTTGCTGTGGAAGCTCCGCCGATGGTATCCTTCTCAAACACAATAACCTCTGCATTGTCATAAAGACTCAGATGATATCCGAGACATGTTCCGGAAATACCTCCGCCAATAATACCAATTCTTTTCTTTTCCATAACTTTACCTGCCTTTCACATTTTTATTTTTTTATCACAAGGTTTATATATCATCTACACGAAGGACTGTTTCCAGCAGCACCCTGCACCCCTGTCCGATATCCCGTCCCTCTGTAAATTCATATCTGGAATGGCTGATTCCCCCCACGCTTGGCACAAATATCATGCCTGTGGGAAAGACCGTTGTCATGAGCAGTGAATCGTGGAAGGCCCCGCTTGGGACTTTCGTGTAAGGAATATCCAGTTCTTTGACAGAGGCTTCAATGGCATCCTTCACCCATTCGGTCATGGGCGCCGGCTCATGGTAGGAGAACCGGTTAAAGCTGTATTCTTCCCCCATCGCCTCACAGATTTCCCCAAGGCACTCTCTCAGCTTCTGTTCTATGGTTTCCATCACTTTCTCATCCTGGTCGCGTATCTCCAGGTGGAAGAACGCCTCTCCCGGAATCACATTCACTGAGTTGGGCACCACCTTCATGGTTCCCACGGTTGCCACTGTAAACGGATTACCGTAAGCAGCTACGATTTCCGGAACCCGGGCCACGAATCTGGCCGCAGCCACCAGCGCGTCCTTTCTGTCCTCCATCACCGTGCTCCCGGCATGGTTGGCCTCTCCCGTAATCTTGATTTCAAACCGGCTCACTCCTGCAATGGATGTCACCACACCTACGGGAATCTGCTTCTTGTGAAGGGACGCCCCCTGTTCCACATGCAGTTCCAGGAAACAGTGCACAGAGTCTTTGGACCGTCTGGCATTGCCCAGGTCAGCCACCTTTAATCCGCAGGCCTTAAGCACATCCCCTCTGGCCTGTCCGTACATATCCTGGTCCTCCTCGCTGACATGAAGGTCCTGTCCGCACATGGCTCCGCTTCCCAACATTCCGCTTCCGAACCGGAAGCCCTCCTCATCCGTGAATACCACAATCTCCAGCGGATGGCGCAGCTTTCTGCCGCTCTCAATCAGTGTCTGGCAGACCTCCAGGCCGGCTACGCAGCCCAGCGCCCCGTCATACCTTCCGCCGTCCGGCACCGTGTCCAGATGGGAGCCTGTCATGATGGCAGGCAGTGTTTTATCCTCTCCCTCCAGTCTGGCAATCAGGTTTCCGGCAGCATCCATCTCAGGTTCTATTCCCAGCTTCCGGAAATAGTCCATGAAGATCTCCCGTCCCTTCCTGTCCTCCGGCGAATATGCCATGCGGGTGAATGTTCCGTCTTCCTGGGCTCCGCATTGGTACAGCTCTTCCAGCCGTCCGAGAACCCTGTCTAAATTGATATCCATTTAACCCCTCCTCGCTTCTATTCGTTGTCAATCTTGCACACACCGTTTATTTCTTTCCTGAACTTCTTATCTATATTGCACATTATAGATAATATTTTAACAGATTGCATCGGAGCAAACTGATAAAAATGGAGAGATAATTTATCTAGTCTGGATAAACTATCTCTCTATGGTATATTATAGGCTGAATTCTCACAGCCACAAACCCCTGCTGCTATATAAAATCCTTGTTGTAATTCTCTATCATCTTATACACCACCAGTCCAATCCGCACCGCCAGCACCTCGTTGGCATTGTCAAAATCAATCCCGGTCAGCTTCTCTATTTTTTCAATGCGGTAAACCGCTGTCTTATAGTGAACATAAAGATCCTGGGCCGTCTTGGAAAGGTTCAGATTCCGGTCCAGATACGCCCTCAGGGTCGTAATCAGATCATCCCTCTGGGGTTTCTTATAGTTATAAAGCTTCTGAAGCCCTTCCGGCACATACTCCAACAGCATGGAAGGGTCGCTTAACTGGCACAGCAGCTTAAATATGCCCAGGTCCGCAAACAGCATAATCTGGGGGCCTCCGTCCTCCGGCGTCTCTCCCGCCACATCCACGAACATGAACGCCTCGTTGGCTTCTTTAAAGCTCTCCGGAAGATTGATGATGCCGTCCACCACTCTGCCTGCTCCCGCTTTGATTTTAAGATACTTGTTATATCTGGCCACGTCCGCCTGAACCTGTTCCGCTATCTTTTTGATGCTTTTGCGGTATTCCTCCTGGGTCTGTTCCCTTTCCACCTCCTGTATCACCACGATTTTATCGAGATCGTTATGTATTTTGGCTTTGGATATACGGCTTCGGATTAAATCGCTTAAGACATCAATATCTTTTACCTTTGCCTTAAAGTCTCCCCTGGCCATGCTTTCGTTTGTCATGCCGAATACAATCACACGGTAGCTGCCATTGATGTCGACCCCCAGCAGGCTGGTATTCTTCTGGAGTTCTCCCATGGAATGGATTTTTCCATTGAGAATATTGTGTATAATATCATTCTGGAACTTCTTCTCCAGCTCCGTCACCGCGTACTGTCTGGAAAACTCAAAGCGCAGGGCCGTAATGGCGCTCTCTGCGGCTATGCAGTCCATGGTCCCAAAGGGCTGGTTTAACTCTGTCACCACCAGGTATATCTTCTCCCGGAAACTCATCTTCACCTGGATCAGGCACTGGGGGACCTCTCCCTTCTGCCTCATATAGGTGTAATTGGAATAAGTGCCCGGATCAAACGGCACCGCGTCCCTGCTGACGGCGAACTCCCTTGGCGCCTGGTCCGTAGCCGCCAGGCAGGTCAGGTTCTGGTTGTACACGGCTACCGGGTTGCGGATCAGCTTGGAGAGCACATCCAGTATCTCATCCACACCTTTTCCTGTGGAATCAGGAGCTATGGCAAGGGCTGCGAAATTGTCGTGGGTCGTCTTAAAATACTTAAGCCTGGTAACCTCCTCGTTAAAAAGCCGTTCCATGATCAGACTCATGACATCCCGGAAGGAAACCTCGAACGGCACCTCCAGAACCGGAATGTTATGTTCCTGGGCAAACGCGAACAGCAGTTCAATCTTGGTGTCCGCATTCTCCACCTTCCTGCCCCGCTTTAACACAAGGGCACTGACACTCTTTCTGCTCAGCTCGTTAATATACGTGCGGAATTCATCTACCGTACAGGATCTGAAAGCATACAGACCTGTCAGAAGTACCTCCCCGCCGTCAATAAACTTTACGATGTCCGGCGCCTCAATGATTGTCACACCCTTAATTTCCTTGTCCAGTCCCCTGTCGCCTGCAAGTACCTTGATATCCTTCATTTCCTCTGCCAAAAGAAGTTCTCTTACTGTTAATCCCATCTTTTTCCTCACCGCCATCATTTGTCCTGCCAACACTACCTCCTAATTATAGCACAAACAGACACAGACGTATAATAAAATATCACGTCTGTGTCCTTTTGCTATTTATATGCTATTTCATGACCTTTTCTTTTGCCAGCTTCTCCATAACCACTGCTGCTTTGGCCAGGTCGCTGTACTTGGTGAACTCAACCGGGCAATGGCTCCGTCCGTCCTTGCTCGGCACAAACAGCATGACTGTGGGAAGTACCTGGCCGATTTCCAGGGCATCATGGCCTGCGCCGCTTAACATCCTCTTGCAGCTGTAGCCCCGCTCCCCGCATTCTTTCTCCATGATATCCAGCATTTCCCCTGAAAGCTCCACAGGAGTTATGGTCAGTTTGTTCTCCATGTCAAAACTGCCGCCATACTCACCAACCGCCCGTTCAAGAGCCTTTCTGATCCTGTTTGTAATATCATTTATATTGTCGTTATTTCTGGAGCGGATATCCACTGTGAACTCCGCTGTATCCGCCACAATGTTCATCCCGCCCGGTATGGTGTTCACATATCCCACCGTAGCAACGGTTCCGTCCGCTTTTTCCCTGGCCCAGTCAGCAATTCTTGAGATAACCTTTGCCGCCGCGTCCACCGGGTCCATCCTCATATCCATGGGTGTGGTTCCTGCATGGTCGGCCCTTCCGTGCACCGTCACCATGTAGCGCTGAATGCCTACGATACAGTCTACCAGTCCAAGCTCTGTGCCTTCCGTATCCAGGACCGGTCCCTGCTCGATATGCGCCTCCAGGAAGCAGCCGATTTTTCCGTCTTCCCAGACAGCTTCTTTGATCCGCTCCGGATCCATGCCGTATTCCTTCATGGCCTCATAGATGGATATACCGTCTTTGTCACGGAATTTCTTCATATAGTCCACATCCCTGTGGCCAAGGATGGCTCCCGAACCAAAATAGCCGGTTCCAAACCGTGTTCCCTCTTCGTCACAGAATCCAACCACCACGAAATCTCTCTTAGGCCTGATTCCTTCTTCTAAAAGGAGACGTGCCACTTCAATGGCGCAGATGACGCCTGCTATCCCATCATAGTCTCCGCCGTTATATACAGAATCATAGTGGGAGCCCATCATGACACAGGGTAATTCGGAGTCCTCACCCTTTAATACCCCAATCACATTGCCGGCAGCGTCTTCCCTCACATCAAGTCCGCTCTCCGTCATCAGCTCCTTTAAATACTCTACGGCCTTCCTGGCCTCTTTTGTGAACGGCAGCCTGGTGCAGCCGTTTCCCGGTGTTGCCGTAAACTGTTTTAAATGCTCCAAATCCCTGGCAATCCTGCCTGTAATCTCCTCAATCACCATTAGTAAACCCTCTCTATTCTTTTTTAGAAACCAACTTGGGTTTCCTCTTATTTCTTTCTGTCTAATACATATACCTTAAACGGCGAGTACAGCATAGCCGCCACCAGCAGGATAAATCCCAACAGGCATGCCCCGTCTCCCTGCATCTTAAGTCCTGTCAGTATCAGGGCAAAGGCCGCCAGGATGGCTGCAAAGGCCACTGTGAGCCTGCCCCCTTTTGTCTTGAAAAATTTCTCTGTCTCCATATGTCATCCTCCTCTGCCCCGGCACTGCCTGCGCGTCATGAAACAGCCACTGATAAAAATACGATAATACCGATTGCCAGCGTCATAATGGTCGTGAAGGGTATGATTCTCTTTAGCACCTGTCCCTCGCTTCCCAGGATTCCCGCTGTGGTAGTCCCCAGGATGATATTGCTGGGGCTGATGGCGCTTCCGATAGAGCCTCCCGCTGTCTGGGCTCCCAGGATTGGCGCCTGATTCAGATGAAGCAGATTGGCTGTGGTTACCTGAAACTCTCCAAAGAGTATATTAGATGACATATTGCTTCCGGTCATGAACGATCCCACCATTCCCACCAGAGGCGCCAATATGACATAAGTCTTACCAAGTACCCTTGCTATTCCGTCCGCCAGCACGCTGGTCTGCCCTGTTCCGCCCATGATTTTGGACATAATGACCAGACCGATGATAGCGATTCCCGACGGCATGGACATGGTTATGGAACGGACAAACACACGCTTTACGCCTCCCGGACGAATCCATCCGTGCCTGCCGAAATACACCAGCCCTGCAATGGATGACAGAAACAGGAACATACTGGCATGGGTAAAGGGCCGCAACGGCGAAAACAGTTCCGTAGCCTGGTTGACGAATCCATACCCCGTGGAAGTCTCTGGAAATGAAAATCCAATGGACACCTGGTTCAGGAAACGATTTACCGGAGGCACCACTAACACCACCATGGTAACCACCGTCAGCAGGATATAAGGCACAAATGCCTGTACCAGCGTCATGCCGTCCGGCGTCTCCTCCGATGTGCCTGACGCAGCACCACGGTCCATAATCCGGCTGTCCTCCACACTCCACTCCTGTCTGTACATCTTCATTCTGCCTATCAGTATCAGGGCCACCAGGGAGAGACAGGCCGGAAGGAAGCAGGCTATGGTTGTATTGACCCGGGTCAGAAGCAGTTCTCCCCCTCCCTGAATCAGGGACAGGATAAGGAGGGCCGGAAGTCCCTTCCTCACAGCCTTTCCTTTTCCGTAGAACCAGCATATCACCAGACCAATCACCACATTCCACATCCAGATGAACACACCTGCCCAAAAGGCAGCCGCCAGATAGTCAGGCGTACCGGGCACAAGTCCGGTGGACATGGCCAGGGCATCCCAGGCAGCTGCCAGGGTACCGAAGGTATTGCCCCATGCCTGCCCCAATAAAGGTATGATGACTGCGAATACGGGAACTACTCCAATGCCCATGAGCAGGGGAGCTCCCACTGCCACCGGTACACCGAATCCTGTAATTCCCTGGAGAAAGCTCTCCAGTATCCATCCCAGGGCCAGCACCATCAAAAGTTCATTGGGCAAAAGCTTTCTCATCCCGTTGCGGATTACAAGAAAGGCCCGGGCTTCATCCGCCACCTGGTACAGAAGAATCGCAGTCCATACAATCAGCAGGATAATAAGAGCGCTCCATATTCCTTTTGCACTTTCCGCTGCCAGCAACCTGATATCAGCTTTATAGAATACAATGCCGGTAATAATCGTAATGGCCAGCCCCACGGGGGCTGCTTCCGTAGCCCCCCACTGGAACTTAATCATTAACAGCAGCAGGACAATGATTGGCAGACATGCCATTATCCACATAAACAGATTTGTTGGTACGTTCATATTTTATCTCCCGATTACTTATGTATTACTGTCCCCGTGCTGCCGGCGATTCCTTCCGCCGCCTTGTCAAGCAAGGTGATAAGTGTACGCCTGCCTTCCCCAGACTGTGCGAAACGGATGGCTGCCTCGATTTTCGGAAGCATGGACCCCTTGGCAAACTGCTCCTGGGCAATGTACTCCTTGGCCTTATCTACTGTAAGGTCACTGAGCCATTCCTGGTTCTCCCTGCCGAAATTGATGGCTACCTTTTCCACAGCGGTCAGGATAATCAGGTAATCCGCCTCCAGCTCCGCTGCCAGCAGGCTGCTGGCATTGTCCTTGTCAATGACGGCGTTGACTCCCGAGAGCCTGCCATTGTCATTCACCACAGGAATACCGCCTCCGCCGCAGGTAATGACAATATGGCCGGCGTCCACCAGCGTCTCAATGGTCTTGAGCTCCCGGATTTTCATGGGCATGGGTGAGGCCACCACGATGCGGTAACCCCTTCCCGCGTCTTCCATGCAGGGAATCCCGTTTTCCATGTTTTTCCTTGCTTCTTCCTCGGTCAGGAACCTGCCGATGGGTTTTGTGGGATTCTTAAATGCCTCGTCCTCCGGGTCCACCTCCACCTGGGACAGGATCGTGGATACCTTTACATCCATGTTCCTCTTATACAGCTCATACTTGATGGCATTTTGCAGGTCGATGCCGATATACCCCTGGCTCATGGCCACACAGGTCGGCAGCGGTGTTTCCTTGTAATTCTCATAGCTGCAGGCCAGCTGGTCCATGGCATTCTGGATCATGCCCACCTGGGGGCCGTTGCCGTGGGTGATAATCAGGTCCATGCCCTGCTGCACCAGGTCAACAATCACCTCAGCTGTCTTTGCCACTGCCTGCTTCTGCTCTTCGATATCCTTGCCCAGGGCGTTACCGCCCAGGGCAATTACTACTCTTTTTTTATCCATAACCCCATCTCCCTTACATCTTAAGCTTAGTCCAAAGAGAACCCCAGTTTTTTCGCGTATGCCGCGATTGCCTTTTCAAAACATGCAATAGGCGGATGTACGGTGCCGGCCCCTATCTGTCCGTAGCCAGCCACCTTATGGGCAATTCCCGTGTTGATGACTGGTGTGATACCCTTTTCCACCACCAGTCTGGCATCAATCCCAAGGCATGTTCCCTGGAAGTTCCAGTTTGGTATGATAAAGTTGGGATTCCGGTCAATGGTGATCTCCGTCATCTCCGTGCTGGTACGAAGCGCGTCCTCGTACCCGCCGGCTCCCACGAATCTGGTAACGGCCGGAGCCGCGATCATGGCCATGCCGCCTACGCCGAAGGTCTCTGTGATGGCGCTGTCACCCATATCCGGGCAGGCGTCCTCACCGTCATAACCTGTAAAGTAGAGTCCCTGGGGCGTGTTGACAGGAGCGGTGAACCATTCATCCCCCATGCCGCTTATGCGGATACCGAATTCCACGCCGTTTCTGCACATGGCAGTGACAATGGTGCCGTCGGTTACCTGCCTTGCGGCGTCCATGACGGCCTTACCTGTTGCCATCATGATATTCAGGAAGAACTGGTCTGTATCAGCCAGGAATTTGATGACGTCATAGCGGTCCTTTTCGTCCATATCCATCTTGGTAATCACCGGGCTGACCTCTTTCAGGAAAGCCAGGGACGCCGCAATATTCCTCTGATGGAACTCGTCTCCCATGGCGATTGCCTTGGCTACAAGAGGATTCACATTCAGTCCGCCTATGGAACGGATGGCCCTTCCAAGGGTTGGTCCCAGCACATCCTTCATCCACAGCAGGCGGTCAACCACCTCCTTGGAATATGCACCGAACCTCAGCACCTTGCCGATTCCCTCATTCATGGTACAGTATGCCTCATTGCCGTCGGTCTGGTTCTCAACCACGAACACAGGCATGTTGGCGGAGGTAATGCCTCCCATGGGGCCAACGGCCTTTACATGATGGCAGGGAATAAAGGTCACTTCACCGGATGCAAGTATCTTTCTTGCTTCTTCCTCTGTAGCGGCCCATCCCTCAAAGAGTGCCGCGCCGACACAGGAACCCTGTACCGGGTCCGGCATGTTCTCAAACCGGATTGGCGGTCCCGCATGGAGAATCACCTTTCCCTCATTCAATTCTTTGATGACAGACTTAGCCGGCACCACATCCCTGATGACAGGCTGGCTGGCAACCACTTTGGCGATAACGGAGCGGTTGGCCTCATCAATATCCATTTCCCGGCAGCTTCTCAGGAAATTCAGGACCTTTATCAGTTCCACGTTGCCCCCGGCGGGCGGCGCCCAGTCATACTGGACCACGTCACATCCAAAGGCTTCTATGACCTCAGCAAAGCTCTTAAGGCCCACATTGATGACCCTTGGCTTCTGTGACAGAAGTTCAAGGAGTTTTTCCGATGCTTCCGTTTTCTGGATCCGGGCTGTTGTCTTGGGGCGGATTTCCTTCACCGGCTCTTCAAAGTCCAGACCGATGGCGCGGATTGCCGTATGTACAGCCAGCTTATTATTCTCACATACAATGACCCCTGCTTCCTTCAGTGTTTCCACGGCCTTGTCATAACCCTGGAAATCCCTTCTTGTCCCGCATACAGTGGCCACAAAGAATAATTTTCTCCCTTCCTCCCTGGCCTTGTCGCGAAGGCGGATAATTGCAGGGAGGAGGGCCCCGGCCATATCCTCATGGGAACCGTAACCCAGCATGATGTCCAAAAGGATAACGCCTGTGGACCCGTCGTCTATCGCCTCCTGCATGCACTCAATGCGCTTGGCAGGATCAATCATGGGATGAGGCTTGCCCTGGGTGTATACATCGTCTCCCAGGTCCACCACGATATGTCCGTCGGTCTTTAACATAAAACCTTCTGCCTTCTGGGGCGGAACCTTAAGGTTCAGGGCATCCTTGATTAACATGGCAGCTTCCCCTGCCAGGGTGCCTCCTGAGTAGTATGCCTTGATTGTCTTCTTTTCCTCTGCCGCGAAGAAGCTGGAGGAATCCACCTCCACGCTGCCCTCTGCGATATCCTGGCCCCTCACCAGACCCACGGCCAGGCGGGCGGCTTCATCCAGTGTATACGCATGGTAGAAGTTTTCCTCATGGTACTCCGGCTTCTCACCCAGGAACAAGGTGACAACCGGTTTCTTAAAGTTGCTCAGCCGGTCGGAAATCCTGTCCCTCACTGCCTTTGCCGGAGGCTTGGATATGATGATCAGCACTTTCACGGTATCATCCTTTTCCATGGCCTCAATCATATCCATCATGGTAATTCCGCCTACTTCAGTGGACAGATCCCTGCCGCCGGTGCCGATGGCGTTTTTAACGCCCTCTCCCAGACGGTCTATGATGGTGGTCAGCTCCTGGATGCCGGTGCCTGACGCTCCGATGATGCCGATGGGTCCCGGAGCCACGTGATTGGTAAAGGCAATGGGCACACCCTGGATGATTCCGGTACCGCAGTCCGGCCCCATAACAGCCAGCCCCTTTTCATGGGCCTTTTTCTTTAACTTAATCTCATCCTCCAGCGTAACATTGTCGCTGAACATGAATACGTTCATGCCCTCATCCAATGCCCGGTCAGCCTCCAGCGCCGCATAAGCGCCCGGTATGGAAATCACCGCCAGATTGGCATCCGCCAGCTTTCCCAGTGCCTTATCCCAGGACCGGACCGCCTCCGCTCCCTTTTTATCCGACTCTGAAGTGGACTGTTTCTTAAAGAACGCCTCCACTTCCTCCATGATCACGTCAAGCAGCCCGTCGTCATCCACATCAGCCACTACCACCATATCATTGGCGGACGCCTCCTCCAGCTCGCTGGTACTGAGGCCGCTCTGCCTGTAAATGTCCTTGTTGGCAGGAGTTGCCATCATGATGGAAACCTTCTTTACACCTTCTATGGAAGAAATCTGGTTAGTCAAAAGCATAAGGACTACAGAATCATGATAACTCCCTTTTTTTACTATGGTTTTTAACATACGCTCCCCTTCTCCTTATTCGGCAAACCTGTTTTTGTGGTCATATTTATCAAAGTGTACCTTATCGCTCTTTAAATACTCATAGATTTCATCAACTATCTCCACGCCGCCCGTGGCATAGGCTTTATCCCGCCTCATGACTGCGCGCTCACCCGGATAATACACCTTATCAAAGCCTTCTGCGGCCGGCATCTCTCCCAGCTCATCAAGCACCTGTGACATGGACGCCTTGAATGCGTCTAATCCCACGAATCTGGACGGATCCATGACAATGAACATCTGTCCCAGCTCCCTGCCTGCCGACAGGTCATGGTACATCGAACTTACATGCTTCCCAAAGGGAACTCCCAGAAGCACGCCCGAGAAAATGTCCACCATCATCATCAGGCCGTATCCCTTGGCGCCTTCAATGGGTACCAGGGCATTCACAAGGCGGGAATCCGTAACCGGACGTCCCTTGGCATCCACTGCCCATGTGTCGGGAATGGATTCATGCCTGGAGCGTTTGTCCAGTATCTTGCCCCATGCCTGGACCGTGGTAGCCATGTCGAATACAACCGTTCTTTCGTCAGCCGTGGGGGCTGCAAAGGAGATGGGGTTGGTACCGTAGTAAGGCTCTATCCCGCCGTACGGCACTGCCATCGGATCGGACTGGCAGCATGCAATCGCCACCAGATCCGCCTTGGCGGCCATTTCCGTATAATAACCAATGGAGCCGCTATGGGAAATGTTGCGGATGCCAACCACTGCGATGCCGGACTTCTTTGCCATCTCGATGGCCTTTTCCATGGCCAGCACAGACGCCACATATCCGCAGCCGTTGTCCCCTTCAAAGACAGCGGAACAAGGTCCTGTCTCCCTCCACTCAAACTTCGGATCAACCGTGATGCCGCCCTTGGCAATCCTCTCGCTGTAATACTCCACACGCACAGCCCCGTGGGAGTGATAACCCCTTTCGTCAGACCAGGTGAGGACATCAGCCGTCATATCCGCATGATCCGCCTTCAGCCCCGCCTGCATCAGCTTATTTTTCATTAACCCCTTTAACTCATCATGGGAAAGTTTCATATCTGCACCCCGCTTCTTCTCAATATTCTATAACTGCACGTCTCTGTTGCAATCCTTGGAGTAAATATACGCGAAATCCTCTTCACGTCCCACCGCATAACATGCCTGCGGGCAATATGCGTCCAGGAACATGTAATCTCCGGCCTTTACCGGTACCCAGTCATTGTCAGCCCTGTACATGCCTTTGCCTGACAGGAAATACATTCCGTGCTCCTGGATATGTGTCTCCACGTAGCCGTGGGACGCTCCCAGCTTGAACTTCAGGATGTGCATGTTCATATCAAATCCGAAATTACCTGCTGCCGGAAGGAAATCCTTGATGTGGCAGTTGTCCATTCCCTCATATTCTGTCCAGGGAATATCATTGGCATTTCCCACTACCGTAAATGCGCTGTATCCCTCAATCTTCTCATATCTGCGCTTATATACATACAGCCTGGCTTCTTTGCCGCTCTTGTTTTCAAAGGAAACCTTAACGCTCTCAGGGGAGAAGATATAACCGCCCTCGGTAAGGCTCTCTTCCTTGTCGGCATTCTTGACAACCACTTCGCCGGCCAGTACATAAATGAACGTCTCCAGACCTTCACCGCCAATGCCGCTGTTTTTTCCGCCTTCCTTTACCGTAACCAGATAATCCGCAAAGGTAGCTCCCATGGCAGGTGATCCCAGAATGGTTACGTCGCAGTTCTCATAACCAGGGATGCTGTTCTTAACCAGACCGTCCGGTTCCAGCAGAACATAATTTTCTTTCTTGATTACAGAACGTGTTGCCAGTAATTCCTCTCTGTATCCTACCTGATCATTTAAATAACTCATATTTACTTCCTCGCTTTCATTCTTTGTTAAAGGCCTTTTTGGGTCAACTTTTTTATATTTATATTATTGCAAAACAACGTTCTTTTTTCAATTATGTATTTATGCAAATCTCCCTATGATTTTTATCCATTTTATACCCTATTGCTAATTTTTTCACATCCCACTTTTTTCCGGTCTCATGTTATAATATCTTTAAATATAACTTATCTATTACACAAAGGAGAACACCATTATGACGGAAAAAAGAGAGATAAACCTGGAACATCCAGCTTATCCAAAGTATGCAACTGTATATTCAGAAAAGGATACAGATGCAAAAGCCTGTATCCTTTACTTCCATGGGGGAGGGCTGCTGTACGGCAGCAGGGAGGATCTGCCCCGCAGGCATATAGATACCCTGACCCGGGCCGGATATATCATCGTATCCTACGACTACCCCCTTGCGCCCGCCGCCAGGCTGGATACCATAATGGGTGATGTCTGTTCCTCCATCACCCATTACATAAATCATCCCGAAATATACTGCAGACGCAAACTCCCGTTCTTCCTGTGGGGCCGTTCCGCCGGAGCATATCTCTGCCTCTTAGCCGGAGCCAAAGGTAACCTGCCTGCCGTGCCCGCTGGGATCCTCTCCTACTACGGATACGGATTCCTGTGCGACCACTGGTATGAGACACCCAGCGGATTTTACTGCTCCCTTCCGGCTGTAGATGCGTCCTGCCTGGAACAGGCCGGTGCTGACCTCCACACGGCCGGAAGCCTGGACACCCACTACAGCATTTATGTATATGCAAGACAGACCGGATCCTGGCGTTCCCTTCTGTATGAAGGCAGGGATAAATATTTCTATCTGGACTACACCCTGCGCGCCTGCACCGCCCTTCCCTGCCCCCTTTTCTGCGCTCACGGCACCCGTGACAATGATGTGCCCTACGGGGAATTCCTGGAGCTGTCAAACCGTTTCCGCCCATGGCAGTTCATCGCCTCCTGCGATGGCCACGACTTTGACCGGGATGAGGAAAACCCGTTTACGGAAAAACTGCTGGACGAGACACTGGCATTCCTGGAGGAGAACCTGAAGCTGTCGCCGGCCCAGTGCTGATAACTAGCCTTCCTGCTCCTGGAAAATGGTTCCTGTGCGGAATGATTTTGCGCTCTTCATGTTCTTCATCAGGAAGTAATACACAAGTCCCGTGGGAATCAGGCTCACATACCAGGACAGCTGTACGATGACCAGAGAGCAGAGGGAGCCGATGACGATGGCTATGATGGCCGCCCAGTTGATTCCCTTGAACACACCCTGCTTGTCATACATATGATTGATATTCAGCTTCTTTTTCCGGAGAATGTAATAGTCCACTGCCATTACGGCAAAAATCGGGCCCAGGAATGCGGAGTAGAACTGGGTAAACAGGCTTAAGCCCGCTGCCGAATCATCTGTCACCAGCTTCCACGGCATACAGCATGCCGAGAGGATTCCTACCAGGATGGTGGCGTGGGACCATTTCATGTGGAATGATTCCATCAGTACATAGGATGGCGGAACGATATTGTTCAGCACATTGGTTGTGACCTGGGCAAATGCAATAAACAGCAATGTCACTACTGTGAGGAACTTGCTTCCCATGGTTGTGGAGAACACCACAACCGGGTCGCTGTTGCCGGTAGCAGCCGTCACAAGCAGCCCGATCAGTCCCATAAACAGCGTTACAGGCAGAATGGCAACCGTGTAAATACTTCCGGTAAAGGTGGGTCCCACCTTCCCTTCCAGGTTACGGGAATAGTCGGATGCATTGATGATCATGGTTGAATAGATTCCCAGGAAGGAGGTGGTGGCTGCCCAGAAAGGCATGCCCCATGTTCCCTTGATTCCGGAGAACACATCATCAATCTCAGTTGCGAACTGTGTCTTGACCACATACAGCATGTAGGCCAGTATTGCGATGATGAATACACAGGAAATATTTTCCAGCCACTTGATACCCTCAAATCCCTTGATGGCCAGGGCAACCTGCAGCATTGTAAACAGGGCATAGACCAGGGGAAGGTTGCTGAAACCGAACAGGATGCTCAGACAGCTGTTGATGGCTCCCGCTCCCACCCAGCTCTGGAAACCAAACCAGATAATGGCAGGAATACCTCTTAACAGGCCGGGCACCTTGACGCCGGTGGTGCCGAAGCTGCTCCGAAGCTGTACCGTGTAAGGAATACCGTACTTATGCCCGCAGTTGCCAATGATTACCAGGGCCACCGCGATGACCAGACATCCGATAACCATGGCAAGGATGGCCTGCCCCACTGTCAATGCCCCTATCAGGCCGGCGCCCATGGAGAAGGTACCGATGGATACGCACCCTCCCATAAAGCTTGCCGCGTAGGAAAGGGGCCCCATAATACGTTTTTTTGTCGGCTGCAGATCCGGATCCACGTTCTTTACCAGTTCCGGATTTAAATTCAAATTTTCTACCATATTACTCATACTTTCTCCTTTTCCGGGGAGTGTCTGAAAATCACATTCTGTCAGCTCAGTCTCCTGACCAGGGTCCCCACACCTTTTTCTGCTGTAATCTTTCCGTCTTCAGCCACCACATTGCCGCGGATGATGGTGCATACAGGCAGTCCCCTGCCCTTCATTCCCACAAACGCGGAAATCTTGTTTACATACAGGAGGGATTCGCTTGTAATCTCCCACTCCTTTTCCGGGTCAATAATCACAAGGTCCGCGTCAAATCCCGGAAGTATGTCACCCTTTTTCCCGTATATGCCGAATGCTTTTGCCGGATTAAGGGCCATGGCTCTTGCCAATACCCTGGGATCCACGCCCCGCTTTACGCATCCCTCGTTAAACGCTACCTGGAAGCCGCTCTGGATACCGCTGATGCCGCCCCATACGTCAAATACATTCTCGATTTTATTTCCCAGGATCTCTTTGAATTTCTCATCGTAGGAGCAGGGAGAATGATCACTTGCTATACCGCTGAAGGTACCGTCCTCCACATAGGCCCAGAGACGGTCCACATCTTCCTTGGAACGCAGGGGAGGCGCGCATTTGAACAGAGGTCCGTTGGCAAGGACATCCTGGTCCGTCAGGCTCAGATAATGAGAACATGTCTCCGCCGTCACATCATAGCCCGCCTGCTGGGCCTCCTTTATCTTCTGGGCCACGTCGGGACTGCTCACATGGCAGATATGTACCTTGCACCCCGTTGCCTTGGCAATCTCAATCATATCCACCGTGGCAACCATCTCCGCAATCACCGGCCTGGAATCCAGAAAACCCTGCCAGTCCATACGTCCTTCTCTTTTCATCCTGGCTTCCTGCCATTTAATCATGGAAAAATCTTCGCAGTGGAAGCCGGCACGTCCGCCAAATTCCTTAATCCTCTCCATGGCTTCATAGGCCTGCCCGTAGTTTAAGGAGCTGTAATCAGGTGATACCGGTCCGATAAACGATTTGAAGGCAACACAGCCCTTCTCATGCAGGCCTTCCAGTTCGTCAAAATTATCCGGCACCAGGCCGCCCCAGAAGCAGTAGTCCGTATATGCGTTACAGTCCACCTTCTCCACTTTCCTGTCAAAAATTGCCGCGTTCGTCATGGCCGGTTCATTTTGAAGGGGCATGTCGATGATGGTGGTATAACCTCCCATGGCTGCCGCCGCTGTCCCATGTTCATAATCCTCCCGCCATTCATACCCCGGATCATTGAGGTGGGCATGGGTGTCAATGGCTCCTGGAAACACATATTTTCCTTTTGCGTCAATCACCTTTGCAGCCTCCGGCTCCTGTCCGGCCTCCAGCAGGGCGGCAATCCTGCCGTCCTTTATGCCGATATTCCCCTCTGTCACTGCCTGGGCGGTAACAATCCTTCCATTTTTCACTAACAGATCATACATAAGCTTTGCCTCCTATTTACTTCTCCAGGGAAGTTCCTTTCCTGAAACGTTGGCAGGACGGCATATGCTTCATGCAGAAATAATATACCAGTCCTGTAGGTATGGTTGCCGTAAAGAAGGATATGTCTACATTGACAAGTCCGATTACCGCGCCCACTGCCGTTGCAATGATGGCAGCCCAGTTGATTCCTGAATGGGTTCCGTTATCATCGTAGAGGTCATCCAGGGCCGCTCCTTCCATCTTTCCCCTGTGCAGGATGTAGTAATCCGTGATCAGCACGGCAAAGATCGGGCCAAAGAAAGCGGTGTAAATCTTAACAAACAGATCCAGTCCTGCCGCGGAGCTGTCGTTGGTCAGGATCCACGGACAGGTACATACAGCCAGGACTCCCACCAGGATCACGGCCGTCCTGTGCTTCATCTTAAATGCGTCCATAAACGCATAGGCAGGGGGCACCACGTTGCTGGCCAGGTTGGTGGTCATCTGGGCAAAAAGGATGAATCCAAGGGTTGCCACCAGCAGCACCTTGTTATGTACCATCTGTGAAAATGCGTTGATAGGGTTTGCAATCCCTGTTGCCGTGGAAGCCATTGCGCCGATAAGTCCCAGAAGGACAGTGGTTGGTACCATGGCAATAAAATAAGCAACACCGCGCTTTCCTACGGAAAAACCGCCCTTTAACTCTCTGGAATAGTCGCCGGCATTGAGCATAACCGTGGTGCTGTTGCCAAAGAAAGCGATGATGGCAGCGATGAACGGCATTCCCCATGAACCCTTCCTGCTGATGAGCTTATCACCAATCACGCCCCAGTACTGGGTCACGCATACAAATAACATATAGAGCATGGCGCTGACGATTACCACGCCGCCGATGTTCTCCACCCATTTGATTCCGTGGAAGCCCTTTACTGATAATATAATCTGGACCACCTGGAACAGTAGGAAGAACAGCACAACATTGTCATATCCGAATATGGCAATGGATATCTGGTTGATGGCGGAGCCGCCCAGCCAGGTCTGGAATCCGTACCATACAATAGCGGGAAGCCCACGGATCATAACCGGTACAATGTTTCCCTTTGTGCCGTACGCGCTCTTAAGCTGAACCGCATAGGGCGCGCCTGATTTGTAGCTGAAACGGTCATTTGCACAGATGCCGATAACCAGTATGGTGGATCCAATCAGCACCGCCAAAAATACCTGCATCAGGTTAAGCCCCTTGTCCAGCTGGGCAGACCCCATGGTCAATGTGCCGATGGAAATACATCCTCCCAGCCACAGCATCAGGTAGGATCCCCACCCCATAATACGGTCCTTGTCCTGAATCGGCGCCAATGAATCTGTTTGCTTATTTACTTCATTTTTTACATCGCTCATAATATCACCCCTTATTTTCTTCTCCTCGTATTAACAGTCATGTACCGGTGTCACGTATTCCCCGTAGCCCAGAGCGTCTTCCCTATAGGTTCCGCCGGAGGCAACCACCTTGCCCCGGATGATGGTGCATACAGGCGCGCCCTTTCCTTCCAGACCGTCGAAGCAGGATACATGCCCCTTGGTCAGCAGTTCATTCTGGCTGCATTTCCAGGCTTTCTCAGGATCAACAATAACAATGTCCCCGTCAAATCCCAGCTCAAAGGCCCCCTTCCGGCCGTAGAGGCCGAATACCCTGGCCGGATTGTAGTCCATCACCCTGGCAATCAGGGTGGGGCTTAAGCCCTTCTTGTTTACCACCATGTCAAACATCATGGGCAGGAAGAACTGGATGGAGTTGAGACCGCCCCATGCATGCCAGATATCCTTTGTGGAATTGTCCTTTTCCTCATCCGCAGCCGGTGAGTGGTCGCTTCCCACACAGGATAATGTGCCGTCCAGAACATAATCCCACAGCCGTTCCATATCCTCTTTCCTGCGCATAGGCGGCGTACACTTGGCCGGAGCGCCCTTCTCAAAGACAAAGTCCTCTGTAAACCCAAGATAGTGGGGACATGTCTCAGCCGTAATGGGAAGCCCTTCGTGGATGGCGTCCTTTACAACCTGCGCCACCATGGGGTGGCTCACATGGCAGATATGCACTCTTCCCCCGGTTGCCCTGGCCATGTCAATCACATTTTTAGTGGCAACATACTCGGTCCACACATCATGGGAATCCAGGAAATCCCTGATTTTCTCTTCGCTGGTCCTTCCGGTTTTTGCCTTTGCCTCCTTTTCCCGTTCAAGCACCTGACCGAACTCTTCACAGTGGAAACCGCACAGGGCCCCGTACGGCTTTAAGATTTCCAGAGCCTTTCTCACATTGCCCATGTTCACGGTTGGGAACAAATCGCCGTTAGGGCAGGTAAACCCTTTGAATGCAGCCACGCCGCATTTGTGCAGGTCCACCAGATCCGCCATGTTGTTCTTCACCGAACCGGGCTGATTGTCATAATCCCCCACAATACCGCCCCACAGGGCAAAATCCACATAGGAGTGCTTGCTGATGCGCCCCATCTTCAGGTCAAAGATTTCCTTATTCATCAAAGACGGATCATTGTTCAAGGGCATGTCAATCAGGCAGGTACAGCCAGCTGCCGCAGCTGCCCTGGAACCGGTCTCAAAGTCCTCCCTGTATTCAAATCCCGGTTCATTCAGGTGCGCGTGGCAATCAATGATTCCCGGATATATGTAGCATCCCTTTGCATCTATCACTTCTTTTGCAGCCGCCTGCGACCCCTTGGCAAGAAAGGCAGCGTAGACCCCGTCTTTTACCGCAATATCAGCTTCATAAATCCTGTCAGGGGTTACCAGCTTTCCGTTTGTTATTACTAAATCATACATTTTTTACCTCCTTACAGACTGTAAATCGTTGACCGTTTCAATACTTACGTTGTATTTTATTAGATACACAGTCAGAAAACAATGACGAGAAAGCGGGGAAAAATTATGTTTTTTTGTCTATCATGTATAAAACTTTATTATTTCAAATTTTGTTTTTGTGTTTTTTTCGATAATCTGGTAAAATTTATTGTTGAAGCATTGTTATAAGTGCAACAAACAGCATAGCACAGGGAGAAAGCAAATGTATCCTACCATCACCGCCATTGCCGCCTACGCAGCACAGCAGCTGGAGGAGTGCCGTCTTTGGACGGTCCACTCCGTCTACAAAAAAACAGTGAATCTTCAGGCAGGAGAGCGCCTTCTGGCCCTGCAGGCCGCATCCTCTCCCATGTCTCCTATCAGCATCATAACAGACATGGATGTCAGGGCTTTTGAAGTTCTACCGGTTAAACCAGGCCAGCAGGTGTCCATTGCCGGCAGCCGCATTATAATATCCTCTCCGGAGCACACAGTGTCTTTTGGGTGCCTGCCGAAAAAAGTCTGCTGCACCCGGTTAACCTGCCCGCCCGGGCCGTTTCCCTGCAAAGAGCTTCTTTCACAGATCCGTCAGGCCATCGCCAGCTCGCAGGCCGGCATATTCCGGCTTCTGTTCTGCGATTCCACGGAAGGACAGGCGATTACAGGCAAAGAGGAATACAGCCTAATTCTGGCCGCGGCCAGAAGCCGAATCCTCCAATGCAGCGAATGTCTGGAACAGCATTTGTACGGAGATGCTGCCAAACACCTGGCAGGACTCATTGGACTGGGAATAGGCCTTACGCCCAGCGGTGATGATTTTCTGTGCGGGGTGCTGGCAGGACTCATCCTGCGCGGAGAAGAAAGCCATCCATTTGCGCACGCTCTCTGCCAGGAGATAACTTCCCGCCGTTTTGATACCAATGATATCAGCCGCGCCTTTTTGGACTGCTCTGTGCAGCACCATTTCAGCCTGGCTGTCAACAGCCTGACAGACCTTCCCTCTGCCGATAGGATTTTAAACGTATTCTCAGCCATTGGGCATTCTTCCGGCATTGATACTTTATGCGGGGTTGCGTACGGGCTCTCCGCGGAGGTATAGGGATGGGGTTCAGACACAACAAAAGCGCAGGCTTCTGTGTCCTCCCCCCCAAAAAGGGGCATCACGACACAGTGCCTGCGCTTATATATAATCTATTATATTTTAAAGTTATTACCGCCTTGTAAGGATAGAATCAATCAGTCCATACTCCAATGCCTCCTCCGCGCTCATGAAATTATCCCGCTCTGTATCCCTGGCTATTTCCTCCTCGGAGCGTCCTGTATTCACCGCCAGAACACGGTTTAAACGCTGCCTGCTTTTCTGCATGTAATCCGACATAATTTTAATGTCGCTGGCAGGGCCCTGGATTCCATTTCCGTGTATGGCGGGCTGGTGTATCATGATTTCAGAATTGGGAAGAGCCATGCGTTTTCCATGTGCTCCTCCTGCCAGCAAAAAGGCCCCGAAACTGGCTGCCAGTCCAAGGCAGATAGTTGAAACGTCGCATTTAATATACTGCATGGTATCATATACAGCCCAGCCAGCTGTCACAGAACCTCCCGGACTGTTGATGTACAGCTGGATATCCTTGTCCGGATCCGTGGATTCCAGAAACAGCAGCTGGGCTATAATAAGGCTGGCAGAGGTGTCGCTGACCTCCTCGCCCAGAAAGATAATACGGTCCGACAGAAGCCTGGAATATATATCATAGCTTCTCTCTCCTCTTCCTGTCTGTTCAATCACATAAGGTATGGTGCTCACGCTGCAATCCCTCCCATTCCTCTGTCACAAACTCCATATATTGTAAAACAGGAAGCTTTATGCATTTGAATCCGTTTCTTTGCAGGCAGATAGATCCCCCGTTTTCTGTACGCTCCGGGCGGACATAAATATACCTGTTTAAATGCGAGAGAAAATGCCTGCTGGGACTGGTACCCGGCATCGTAGGCTATCTGCGTGATGTCCATATCCGTATCCACCAGCTTCTCAGCCGCCATGGTAAGCCTGCGCTCCTGCACATATTTATGAATCGTGTCTCCCGTCTCTTCCATGAATATCCGGTTCAGATGGAACCTGGAATAACCTGCATGCTCCGCTATCTGCTCCAGATTCAGCTTCTCCTCCAGGTGTTCCTCAATATAATCAATGACCTTTCTCACTGTATGCTTTTGATTCTTCATTCCGCCACCTCCTGGTCTGGTTCATTTTATTATAACAGGAGGCAGCCGGATTGTCTTAATAAAAAGTGCGTTTTGTAACGCAATAAGCCGGGGCAGGATTTTCGCAAATCCCGCCCCGGCCATTACCCGAACACTTAATATGGACTTTAATACAGCTTTGCACCCGCCGGAATACGGTCATCTACAATCAGGAGATGAAGTCCCTCATGTCCGTCTTCCTCATGAACCGCAGAGATCAGCATTCCGCAGGAATCAATGCCCATCATCTTTCTGGGCGGCAGATTCACAATCGCAATCGCTGTCTTTCCAATCAGGTCTTCCGGCTCATAATACTCATGAATTCCGCTTAAAATCGTGCGGTCTGTGCCTGAACCATCATCTAAGGTAAATTGTAAAAGTTTCTTACTCTTGGGCACCGCGGCACAGTCTTTTATCTTTACGGCACGGTAATCAGACTTTGCAAAGGTTTCAAAATCTACCATTTCCTCAAACAGAGGCTCAATTTTTACGTTGGAAAAATCAATTTTTTCTGCCGGTTTTGCTTCTGTTTTCACTTCTGACGAAGCTGCTTTTTCCACCTTTTTCGCTCCATCCGAACCGCCCAGTGATTTCATGGTCGGGACGAAATCGTCCACTCACGACTTAATTCCATTTTGTAAGTTTTATCGCCTATAAATGGGCTTTTATTCAACCTCCCTACACCATTCCCACTTGTTTCGTGAAGGTAAAAATGAGATTTGGTGTAAAAATTGGTGTAAATGGTGTATATCCTTATTTAGTTTTGGGGTTTATAGCATTGCTATCAGTCCTGTGTTTCATTCTACCACTTTCTCGTCATAAAGTAAAGAAAGCACACCCCGCATCTCTACGGCATATGCTCTCTTTCTGATTCTCTGACTATTTACTGATTAAATTGTAATTCCAATCCCTCAAACTCTGACTTTCTTAATTCCTTTGTTACATCTGTATAGATGTTCAATGTAGTAGATACATCTTTGTGTCCGAGTGCGTCCTGAATGACTTTCACATTCACTCCGGCTTCACACATTCTTGTGGTAAATGTATGTCTGAGAGAATGACAGCTAAAGTGTGGAAGTAAAACCTCTGGATTTTCACTTTCCAGAAACTGCTTATCATTACAGTTTCGTATAATGCTGTGCGCGCCCAACATTTTTGGCAAAAATTCTCAACATTTTTGGCAAAATATTTTGGGAAAACGGGAGCCTGAAATAGTTCTCTTCAAGCTCCCGTTTTTGTCACTTATTTTGAGAATTCTGCTTTAAGAATTTCCTTCTCGCTATCCGTCAATTTCGCATAGGAGTTAATTATCTCTTCCGCACTTCCCTCTCCATTTTGAAGTCTTACTTTTATTGAATTAACGAATATTACTTTCTTCCATGCTTCCATAAAGTCAACCTCCCATTATTTGAGCAAGTGCTACTGACATGGCATCAATCAACTGCACGTTATTATCTACCTTACGTTCTAAATCACTTTTTTTCAACAGCCTTATTGTAATCAGATTATCAATTAGAGCTGGCTCTGCCGTCACCTCTTCTGAAACGGTATGGCCTTCTTCATCCACAATAGCTGACCAGCCCCCTATAGCTTCTTTAACAATATAATCATTCTGAATGTTATATGTATCTAACTTAGAATAATTCATGTACTGATTTTCGAGGATTCCCTGGTCTGACATCAAAGTAAGTGTAGAAAGCTCACTCTCTGTCTTGAAAAGTTTCAACAGGTCAATTTCCTGGGCCTGAGACTGTAATATTTGAACTTCTAGGGATGGAACATTTTGGTTCCTTATTACATTAAAAACTGGAACGGATATTCCTGTCATAGTGACCAATCTTGACATCACATTTCCTCCTCTTCTTCTGAATCATCTATACCGTTGTTATTGCAATCAGATGGTCCCCCTTTACCACTTTGATGTTTTCCCGGAAATGGTACATTTGCCGGCGCATCATACAGATATGGAGTTGGCTGCTTTTCTGCAAAATCCGGTCCTATTTCTTTCTTCTGTTTTGACATAATCTTGTCCTCCTTGTTTTTGAATAAATATTTAGACTTTGTGGTTATATAAATGATAAAAATCAGTGCATAGTATCACGCAATACGGATTTATCAGACCATGGAATTGTTAAGGCATATTCTGGGGATGCCGTCATTAATTCGGATTGGGTAAGTGCTGGAACCGTGGTATACAAAGTCCTTAACGGTACGTGTTTTGTGGATTTTGATATCACTGTAAAGCAGATTACAGCAATAAACACGCTGATTGTAAGCGGACTGCCTGAATCAACAATCGTCAGGCACGGGCGCATTACAGGCTGGGAAAACGGCGACATTTCTATGCCGTTTTACTTAAATAAAAAGGATATCATTGCAAATCCCTGTGGTGCAGGGAGGTATGCAGGATGTCTTTCCTTTTCAATTATATAGTTCGCCAACCGGTCCAACCGATTCCAGCAAGAGTATAACTTCGGACAAACAAGTTAGTATCTGACACTGCAAAAGCAACCTGAATAGCCCAGGCAAGCTCAAGAGACATACCGATAACAAAGCCATTACCAAATCCACTGACTCCCTGCTTATATGGTGTATTGAGTGTATTATTATCCCAAATTGCCATTACTACCGTCTCGCTTTTACCCTCAGTAAGGAAATTGCAGTCAGCAACTCTGCTCGCAAACCTGTTACTTAAATCCGTATTGCGCACATCAGTATGTTAATTCATCAAAAACTCATTTTTATTCATTTTAGTTGCTGTGTACAATACGGATTTAACAATGAGTGCAGTCACACTGATTGAAGATATCATAGATTCTGAAATAACGGGTGAAATATACTATCGTGTAAAATCAGGCATATGCTACATAAGGTGCCGGATTATTACGCCATCTGCTTCTGCAAGGGAAAACGTGCTTATTTGTAGTGGGATGCCTAAATCTGCCATAGGACAAAGCCGCTACTGCTCGAACGGTATAGGAACTGCTGCTATAGGTGTGGTTTACATTGATAATAATTCGACCGAACTGAAGATTAATTTGTCAGGCCAGGCGGGGAATGGATATGTTTCCTTTTCATATCCCATTAATCAATAAATGATTATTTTGATGTTATCATGAAAGTTCCAATCATAGTGATTTGACTATTTGCTGCTAATGTTTGATTAGTGTTAACATTCCCGTTCACGGCTATGTAAACAGCCTTTTCATTATGCTTTATATCCCATGCTATAGTATGTTCTGCTACCTGCCTTTTGAATTTGAGTAAACATGTGTATGGACTAGCATCTTTTAAAATATCAACTACTACATAACTGTGTACCAATAGTCCATAAGTACAGATAGCGCCAAAATCAGTATGTATTTTTGCATAATCTGTATCCTCAAACCAAGATGCACTAGGAAATTCTCTTTTATAATTCAAATCCGTATTATGCCCGGAAATGCAAAAATATAGCACGCATAACAATTCTATATAATTATAACTGTGCTCAACATCCCCCATAAGCGTACTTTAAGTAAGCCTCCCATCTGGCAGGCCAAAAAAATCCTGTCAGATTTTAAGAGTTAGGATGCAGCATACATGTCGTACTCATATCTAATCTTTCCGGCACCATTTTTTGCATATATCCTGGTGGTTTCTACACTCGAATGCCCCATCAAATCACATAATGTTGGAAGCGGCATACCTTTGTTCAATGCACGCGTGGCAAATGTGTGCCTCAGCAAATGCGGAAATACCCGCTTACCCAGCCCTGCCTTTTTTGCAATCTTCCGGATAATGTTCTCCAGGGCATTCTTCTTTAATCCTTGATAAGGTGCCCTTTTTGATAGTATCACAGCCCCGCTCCTACGGTCCCCCAAATATCGTTCCAAATATTCCATCGCACGGTCATTAAAGAACACCATGCGCTCCTTCTTTCCCTTTCCTAATACTTTCCCACATCCCGCCTGAAGGTCCATATCTTCTACCCGCATACTGACCACTTCGCTGACACGACAACCACTTGCCAGGAACAGCTCCAGAACTGCATTGTCACGGATATTGGTTCCACAGGCAATACGCAGTTTCTCTACTTCACGGCTGGTCAATGCCTCCCGTATTTCTGCTACATACTTGATTGGGTCCACGGTGGACATAGGATTTTTTGAGATGTAGCCTCGTTCATGTAGAAAAGTAAAGAAGGAGCTTGCAATGCGCCGTTTGTGGTCTTTGGTGCTGGAGCTAATCTTTCTAGCCTGCTCATAATAATTAAGGCATTCCACCACATCCTCTCCCGCGATTTCCTGTACTGGCTTACCTACATAAATCAGTAAGTCCGTCAAAAAACGCTGGTATTGATTGACTGTACTAACCGAATAATTTTCAAACCTGATTTTCCCGATGAAAATATCCAATTCTGGAAAGCTGATTATGTTGGTACTCAACCCGGTTTCCCTTTTGGATATTTCGTAGTTTCGCAACACTGACGATAGTGCCCCGTCAATCACCTGCAGCGCAGGCCGGTCCAGTTCATTGGACAACCTGGCCATAAGCTCATCTTTTAACCTTACTTCATCCATTTGTTCTACCTCCATACAATAAATTTGGTATCTTTATTGTATGATAGGAGGCTTGGCAGCACCAGACTGCTTTACTGTGCGCAATACGGATTTAAAATTACTTGCTTCATGTTTTAACTTTGAAAAAGTAGCTATAATACAGCCTTTTTTCGATGATGCAGACCAATCATTCGGTTTTCGCTCCTATTACAATATGTCGATGGCAGCAGGCTACGCAATACATTTCTACTACAGTGGCGAGAAACGTATTACATTGCGATTTTTAGATACTGATGGTACCTGGAAAGATTCATGGACTGGAAAGTTGCAATAGCTTAAATGATTATTCACCACCATTTTTTCATGAACAGCACATCCGCTGAAATACCCTGTGGGATTATTTTTTGCTCATTTCGGTCATTGCCCACGAAGCAAGTCAGGACGTTTGATACTGACCCTGTGTAATACGAGTACGCAATTTCCCCATTGCTTTTTACATTGGTAACACATAGGAATATATATCCTTCCGGTACTGTGATTGGGATCTGTATTTCCTGTCCATCATTAGGGGCAAGAGTTATAGTTTGCGCATAGGCAAATGTTCTTACAAGCAACGGGTTTATTAAATTGGTATTGCGCACAGTAAAGCAGTCTGGTCGATATGCTCCCCCTGCCTTATGATTAAAGTACCATAAAATCATAAGGAAAGGGGTTATTTAAATGGATGAAGTAAGATTAAAGGATGAACTTATGGCCAGGCTATCCAATGAGCTTGACCGGCCTGCGCTGCAGGTGATTGATGGAGCATTATCATCAGTGCTCCGAAACTATGAGGTGGCTAAACGGGAAACAGGGTTAAGCACTAATATAATCAGCTTTCCGGAATTGGATATTTTTATAGGAAAGATGCGATTTGAAAATTACTCAGCGAGTACGGTCAACCAGTACCAGCGATTTCTGACCGACCTATTGGCTTATGTGGGAAAACCAGTGCAGGAGATACAGGACTCTGACATTGTGGAATGCCTAAATTACTATGAGCAGGTCCGCCAAATTAGTGCGAGCACCAAGGACCATAAGCGCCGCATTGCCAGCTCTTTCTTTGCATTCCTGCATGATAGAGGCTATATCCGAAGGAATCCGATGGCAACCGTGGATCCTATTAAATATATTGCGGAGGTTCGGGAGGCCCTAAGCGCCCGCGAAATGGAGAAAATGCGCATTGCCTGTGGGACAGATATCCGTGATAATACTGTGCTAGAGCTGTTCCTGGCGACAGGATGCCGCGTCAGCGAGGTGGTGGGTATGCATGTTGAGGATATCGACCTTGTGGCTGGTTGCGTCAAGGTCCTGGGAAAAGGCCAGAAAGAGAGGATTGTATTTTTTTCGGAGCGTGCTCTGGAATATCTGGAGCAGTATTTGGGAGGCCGAAAAACGGGAGCCGTCATACTTTCCAGGCGGGCCCCACATCAGGGGCTGAAAAAGAATGCATTGGAAAACATAATTCGTAAGATTGCCACGCGCGCAGGCCTGGGAAAGCGAGTGTTTCCACATCTATTGAGGCATACATTCGCAACCAGGGCGCTAAACAAGGGGATGCCACTTCCAACCCTTTGCGACCTTATGGGGCACGCTAGTGTAGAAACTACGCGGATTTATGCCAAAAACAGCGGTGCGAAAATGAAATATGAGTACGATATGTATGCTGCTGGATAGAAAATAATACAAAATAGAATTTTTGAAAGCCTGCCTGCAGGGAGGTTTATTTATTGTACCCTTGTGCAGCTGTTGAGCACAGTTACAATTGCATGGTATTGTTATGCAGCCTGTTTTTGTGGCCTTCGGGGCATTATACCAAGAGCGCAGGGCATCCAGACTATGCAAATGCCGTAAGCATATTTAAAAGTAATGTGGTAAGTAATACCTCGTATACGGTTCCGTTTGATGGTATTTTAACTTTGGTAGCATCCAGCATATCAAGCGCTGGAAGTGTATCTGCCTCTGTGAATGGGGTTACGATTGCAAATTGGAGAGACAATGGCGCATCGTCCTCCTCCTCATCCACAGGCGCTAATGTATTTACTGTACCAGTTAAAAATGGAGATATTGTAGTCCTGGGAGCATCCAACAATGCCTTTTTTACTACGTCCTCCAGGCTGGTCCCCTACTCGTAATAATCATTTTATTGTATAAGCGATTGTTGCCTCAATCCTCACGCGGGTAATTGCGGAATCCAGGTATATATGTCCGTCCGGTTTAACAATAGTGGTACCGAGTGCAATAGTACTTGATGAATCCATATATACAGCCGTCCCCACTTTGTTAGTGGTAGGTTTAAAAGCGTCTGGTAAGGCAACTGCATTCATGGCCTTTCCCGTTGGCACGGCGGTATTATGCCAAAAGGTTATTATAACCACATTGTTAATCCGTACAGCCTGACCGCTGGTAATGCCATATTCGGACAAATCAAGCTCCCCACAAGCAATCTTGGTATTGAACACAGTAATAAAAATGCAGAAAAATGAGTTTTGCCTGAATTTTTATACTGCTGTGCTCAATACCAATCTCACAACATTGTATACCACACGATGGACCAATAATGTTGATAAAATAACTGTTGGCCCCGGCACAGTGGTTACAACAGAAATTGCTGTACCGACCATATCAGGATATACCCCGATAGGCGCAATAGGGTTTAGTACAAAACAAGGGCTGTCCGTATATCAATGTAGCATTGACGGCCAGAATAAGGTCGCGAGAGTATATGTATATAATGGAACATCATCTACCATAACAAATGAAATAGGACAGGCTGGTATACACATATTATATCTGCGTAATTTCATTAAATAGTCATTAGGGATTATCTAATGGCTATCAGAACACCAGCCAGGCTTATATTTGCTACACTAGATGCCAGATTGCATCCATTAACATATATCTGTTTGGATTCATTCTGCCATACGCAGGTACTTACATTAACTTTGGTGCAATTGTCTCCGGGTGCATCTGTCAGAACCGGAAAGGCCCATATAACATCCGTGGTATCTATGTCAATTGGTATATAGGCATAAAAATCGGAACCGGCAGCAATGGGGATACTGCTTTTTATAAAAGACACCACAGCCACCTTAGCACCTATCTTGGTATTATACACATTAATTACGAAAAATTCAGGCCCGCAAGGGCCTTTTATTATAGATAAATATGCAAATCAAGGAGGAAAAAGTATGGATGTAAGTACAATAATGCAGTACGTATCGTATCTATTGATTGCCATTGGGCTAATGGCATTCCTAGTGTCAGCCATCACACAGGTCATTAAATCCTGGCCAGGACTGGACAAGCTACCTACACAGGCGGTAGTCATTGTGTTATCTTTGATACTTTGCCCAGCTGTCTTTATCGCACTGATGGCGTGGCTTCACCACCCTATTGTCTGGTATACCGTATTTGCTTGTATGATTGCAGCCTTTATCGTAGCATTGGTGGCATTAGACGGATGGGAACGAGTGACAGAGATATGGAAACGGACAAAACCACCCAAAACAACAGAATAATGATTTATAAAAGATGAAGGAGGAAAGAAATTATGGCAAAAACAACAAACAAGCATGCAGCAAAACTCCCCGGCAATGGAGGATATGTGGATGCAGGGCCTGATTTGGGCGCAAAGCAGCCGACCCCTTATCTGTATGATGCCCCTTCAAATGTTCCACATCCAGAGATACACGACAGTGGCATAGGTGGCCCCAGTGATCGTGAAGAAAATGGTATAGATGACTGTGAGGAATAAGATAATAGCAAGGCCTTGGATGACTCCCAGGTCTTTGAGATTGGAGGTAAATACCATGAGTAAAACAGTAGCAGGATTAATCCAGCATTGTAAGGACAAGTTGGGCACCCCTTACGTCTACGGAGCCAAGGGAGAGGTCCTGACACAGACCATCCTGGACCGCCTGGCCCGGGAGAATCCAGGCACATATACATCCACCTATAAGGCCAAGGCCGTCAAATACATAGGCCAGCACTGTACGGACTGCTCCGGCCTCATCAGCTGGTTTACCGGGCACATCCGTGGCAGCTACAACTATCACGACACGGCCACGGAGCGGATGAGCATTGACCACTTGGACGAGACCATGGTCGGCTGGGCGCTTTGGAAGCCTGGGCATATCGGAGTGTACATTGGTGATGGCTGGTGCATCGAAGCCAAGGGTATTGATTATGGCACAAAAAAGAGTAGGGTATCTGCCACGCCCTGGCAGAAGGTACTGAAACTCTGTGACATTGATTATGCGCCGGTCCCGGTGACATACACCCAAGGCTTCCAGCCGGCGGCAGACGGGCAGCGCTGGTGGTACCAGTTTGCAGACGGCAGCTATGCGGCCAATGGCTGGTACTGGCTCCAGGAAATGGAGCGAAGGACGTGGGGATGGTATCTGTTTGACAGCGATGGGTACATGCTGACCGGATACCAGGCGGACCCCTCCGGCGAGGCATTTTTACTCTGCCCCGTCAAAGGCAGCAACGAGGGTAAGTGCATGATTACAGATGCAAGAGGTGCGCTCCGGATTGCGGAGAAGTACGACATGGTCCACCATCGGTATGTGTTTAATTGGTAGGAAATAATAGATATTTAGACATCTGTCCGATTACCCCTTAGAAAGGACGATGGATGAATAGTTTTATTGGATGGATTGGTGGAAAGAGGTTATTACGCAAGGAGATTCTAGGACGTTTCCCGGAGGATATCGGACGTTACATCGAGGTATTTGGAGGAGCTGGCTGGGTGCTCTTTGCAAAAGAGAAGCAAGCAGGTCAGCTGGAAGTGTACAATGACCGGGATGGGAATTTAGTCAATCTGTATCGCTGCATTAAATATCATTGCAGTGCCCTGCAGGAGGAGTTGCAGTGGCTTTTATCCTCTCGCGAACAATTTTATGATTATAAAGCGCAGATGGATATGAGGGGATTGACAGATATTCAAAAAGCTGCCCGTTTTTTTTATTTGATAAAAATAAGCTTCGGGTGCGATTACCGCACATTTGCAACTTCATCTAAAAGCATAGAGAATGCGATGGATTATCTGGGGAAAGTCCAAAAGAGGCTTCAGGGTGTGGTGATAGAGAACAAGGATTTTGAGAATTTGATAAGTGTCTATGACCGGAAGGATGCTCTGTTTTATCTGGATCCTCCTTATGTAGGGACAGAACGATATTATAGTGCTGCCTTTAGTATGAAAGACCATGAGCGTCTTGCAGATGTCTTAAAACATATCAAAGGAAAGTTTGTTCTTTCCTATAATAATGTAGCATGGATACATGAATTGTATTCTCAATATCCTTGTAAAGAAGTGACGCGTAACAATACATTGGCTGGAAATGCAAGCAATCGCGAGAGATACAAGGAAGTAATCATAACGAATTTCTGAAAAATATAACGATATTCGTTATAATATAACAAAACAGAAAAAAGACCTGTCGAAAGCGGTAAAATCATCCGTAAGGGGTGATTGGATGGTCAGAATTCATTTATCAAGGCTTCTTGGAGAGAAACGCTGGAGTCAGGCAAAATTAGCGAGAGTGACAGGAATCAGGGCGTCAACAATCAATGACATATACAATGAATTTGCTGAACGCATCAGCCTGAATCATCTTGACCGAATTTGTAAGGCATTGAATTGTGATATTTCAGATATACTGGAATACATACCGGATGAGCCATGATAATGAAGAGGTAAAAGGGCGTTTGATAGGAAATAAAATACCTTTCAAATGTCCTTTTATTTTTTGCTAATTTTCAGAAAGTAGTTGATTTTTGCAATTTATGCGAAAAGCTTTTGGGTTTTTCGCGAAAAGCTACATTAGGAGAGATCCAGTCTACTCTGGAACAGCATAAATCTGTTTCACAGGCTATGGTGGTGCTGAATGAGGTAAAAACGGATATTTATGCTTTTGTAAAGACTGTTCAAGGGAATGTGAAGAATTCTGATTTAAAACAATATTTAGAAGCGTATTTACCAAAGTATATGATTCCTGCGGATATTATTTCGGTAGAAGAGTTTCCGCTGACTGCCAATGGGAAAATAGACCGGGATAAAATTAAAAAGTTAATCATTAAACAGGAAAACGCAGAAGGAAAAGAACTGCGGGAAGAAAATCCTGATGAACTACAGAATAAACTGATAGAGCTTTGGAACAGCGTTGTTCCCCAAAGCGCAGCTGGGGTATTTGACAATTTCTATGACTTGGGAGCGGATTCACTAATACTCGCCCAGATGGCTACAAAAGTTAGAGAACAAATTTCTAAGGATATTGCCTTTGACGCTTTACTGAGAGAACTGATTTATAATCCGACCATTCAAAAACTGTCGGAGTTCATTAGGAATAATACAGAAACGGAAGTCGAAGAGAAGAAAATGGAGGACACAAACTCTGAACTTGTATTTGTGAGGGAATATGGCGGAGATCTGGAGAAAGGACTTAGTATAATATTCCATGGTGCTTTAGGTTCATTTAATCGTTTCGACTATCTTGCAGATTCTTTAATTGCAAGTAAGGGAGAAAAAGTGATTGGGATAGGTATTAAAGATACGAATAAGTATTGTTCAATACCGTCAACTAATTTGATTTGGATGTTATCAGATATATATTCCCAAATAATCTGTAGTTATCAGGTAAAGGCCGTAAGTTTGATAGGGTATTGTTTCGGTGGTGTTATAGCATTAGAGACGGCAAACCGCCTTAATGAAAATTCGATAACCGTGAAGTCACTCTCAATATTAGACAGCCTTTTATTGCCTCCTTCATTTAAGGTAGAAGATGAACTGCTAATGGAAATGATGTTTTTGGACAATATCCCAGTTTCTTACGCAGATATTGAGATGCCGAATCCTGCGCTGTACGAGCAGATTATAGTCCAGGAATCAATGAAAAAAGGAGTAATTAATAAGGGCTTTCTGACAAGTATATCTGGAACAACCGAACGGGAGCAGTTAGGTAACTTTTTCAGAGAATTGGCAACGATGCAGAAAGAAGAACGGTTCGGATTATACGCAGTACAGTGTAAAAAGAATACGAATGTAGAGATGCCGATGGAGCTTATTAAGAGTTTATATCAGGTTTGCGTTGCGACATTTGAAGCCATGCATTATGAAATATGCCCGTATTTAGGTACAATAAATTATTTCTTTGCCCCGGAGGGCGAAGTGGGATTTAAGAAAATGGTGTTGGAGACATGGGAGGGATTGGCATTAGGAGCTTTTAACGTTATCGAAACCCCTGGAAACCATTATACTTGTGTGGAACAGAAAGAGAATGCAGAATATTTGGCAGGCTCATTATGTGACTTAAAAGAATGATGGACATTGTACATCGAGATTACTGCTTCTACAAAATAAAACATTTTTGGTAACTTAAAAGGCTGGCAGTTAAAAGAAAAGGATGTGATATGATGTCAAATAAAAATAATACTCGGTCTATGCTGCTTCATGACAGCCCGCAAAGTTTAGTATTAACAATAGAAGGGCATACTGAAAGGCAATGGGGAGACCGGATGTCTGTTCTAAGAAAAAAGGAGAAGATTTCAAACGAAACTTGTAGCCAGAGTTATGCTATGAATCCGGGGATGAATAGCTATTGCGCAATAGGGTAGAGTTTAATATAATCGTGAATTTTGAATAGAGAAATAATAAATTATGACATTAATCGTGCAACATTATGGTTTTCATATGATCAGCCAGTGTATAATCGTAATTTCAGGGCGGTTGTTGGAAAATAAGATTACAAGACATATAGTGAATTTGTGAAATCCACTCTGATGGATTCCGTACAGGAGATGAGTAATACAGGTAAGCATATCCGCTATTTGGACAGAGAAATACTGCCACCATGCTATGAGGATGAGTCCCTGAACACAAATTGTGAAAGCTATGAGAACAGCATATACCTGAAAGAGTTGTCTGCCACCTATGGAAAGACCGGGATGGCAAGGGCAGAGGACTGGCTGATGACGAAAAAAGGTAGGTAAGCGGTCCTTGACGTGATGGGAATAGTGCTGGAGCCGGAAGAACTAGTGAACACAATCTTTTACCTGAGGGAAGGGGAGCTGGGGGACGATGCGTTGTCTGGAATTAGCATAGTCACAATGCTGTGTGATTTTTTAAGAGGATGCTGGGTATCTATAAATTAAATTGACATCTTGACATTATTCTGAAAACGTCTATAATATAAAAATAAAAATTAATTTCAAATTGGGGAGCACTTATATGTCTGAACGAGGCAGATACAAGACGAAGCAACAAGATCTCATATTAGAGTGTCTGAAAAAACAAAAGTGGCGTTTTCTCACAGTGAGCCAATTCATGGACTGTCTTAGGGAGAAGGGAGTGGTCGTTGGGCAGACAACTGTATACCGGGTATTGGAACGCATGGTCGATGATGGAAAGATGATGAAGCTTCCGATGGAGGATGGTACCAAAGTACGTTATTGTTTTGCGGGTGAAGAAGATTGGGACAAGCTGGGGAAATTGGTATGTATGGGATGCGGTCGTCTTATTCCACTTGAATGTTCTAAAATGGCAGATTTTTTGGAACATATTTATAAGGAACATGGCTTCGAATTGGATCAGAAACACACAATCTTGTATGGCTATTGTGAATGCTGTAACAATAAGAGGTCTGTCCCGAAGATTGGTCTGTGATGGCAAAATGGCCTTTCGTACGAAAGTTTTGTTACGCAATGTATTTTTGCAGGGATACTGATAAAACTTTGTCAATACTACAAGCAAGGTAGCTATCAGGCACCCAAATTAGTTTCTTTTAGTAATAGTGAGATAGGGCGGGGGCGTGGTAAAGCTACCGTTTATCAGTTGTCTCTTACTTGAGATTATTGAGGAGGCTGCAAACACATTCTGTGTCATTGTATTCTAAAAAAATTCTGGATGATTGTAGAATAATGATAATGGAGAGGGACCTATATCTTAGAATAAACGATTGACGTTTTGAAGTCTGAGGAGATGGCAGGTTGCGAGACCTATGAAACAGGAAGATCATTGGTTTTAGTCAATGGAGAGTCCATAGGTTAAAAACTGATAGTGGAATGAGATAACATCCGTTCAAGATAAAAAAAGGAGGAGATGAAGTGGACTATTTAGATGAGCATAAAAGAATCTTTGCGTTCGTGACAGCGTTTCTTGTAACCGCTGTGCTGCTTCTCTCTGGCTTTTTTATTGTCACACATATAGAACATGAGTGTACAGGTGAGGATTGTCCTGTCTGCGCGGAGCTTCAGGAATGCGCTGCTACGATCCGCTTGATAACAGAAGCAGCAGGAACAGGAGCCATCGTCATCTTTGCATATATCATTACTCAAAAACTCTTATCATCTTACCAGACTGGACTCTATCTGTGCCCGGTTTCTTTGGTCAGCTTAAAAATCCGATTAGATAATTAAAACTTTCTTTCAACAAGGCTGTTTTCTATCCATATAACCGTTATCCTCTGGGATGGTGTACTCTGTGTATCAGGATACACGGTTTGGCGGAGATACGTTTGGACTGGGAACACGCCTTGTTTTTTGTGTGCTTGTATACCTGCTATTACTGTAAAAAAACACATTTCAGGAGGATGATTATTATGAATAAAAAATTAAATTCTACATTCTGCACACTGGCTGTGACAGCAATGGTTTCTGTTGCTATGCTTTCAGGGTGCTCAGGTACCACCGCTGCACCAGGGGCTTCTGATACAGACCAGGCTTCAACCACCGCTGTGGCAGGTGGAGATAAGAGTATGGGCGAGGCGTCAATGGAGGCAGAGAACACCGATGCTGGGATTGAATCAAAGGATACGGACGGACAGAAGCTGAAGGTAATGGCCAGCTTTTATCCTATGTATGATTTTGCTGTCAAAATCGGCGGTGATAAAGCGGAGGTGACCAATATGGTTCCGGCCGGCACAGAGCCCCATGACTGGGAACCGGCCGCAGCCGATATTAAGAATTTGGAGGAAGCGGCTCTTTTTGTCTACAGCGGCGGGGGTATGGAGCATTGGGTGGAGGATGTGCTTGCTAGCCTGGAAACAAAGAAGTTGGTATCGGTGGAAGCTTCCGCCGGAGTTACACTCAGATCAGGACACATTCATGATGAGGAAGAACATAAGGGAGCGGAGGAACACACAGAGGAAGAAGAACATGGCCATGACCACGGCCAGTTTGATCCCCATGTATGGCTCAGCCCTGTGAACGCAAAGAAAGAAATGGAAAACATTAAGAATGCTTACGTTAAGGCAGACCCGGAAAACAAAGATTACTATGAAAAAAATTATCAGACCTATACAGCCGAGTTTGATAAACTGGATCAGGAATATAAAGATACGTTGTCTGCCCTGCCTAATAAGAGCATTGTAGTGTCTCATGAAGCGTTCGGTTATCTCTGCGATGCCTATGGACTGACTCAGATGGGCATCGAGGGATTGTCTCCTGATTCGGAACCGGACCCGGCAAGAATGGCGGAGATCATTGACTTTGTAAAGGCCAATCACGTCAAAGTTATTTTCTTTGAAGAACTGGTAAGCCCGAAGGTGGCCGAGACAATTGCGGCGGAAACAGGAGCCCAGACCCGGGTGTTAAATCCACTAGAAGGATTAAGCGATGAGGAACTAAAAAATGGCGCAGATTATTTCTCTGTGATGGAGGATAACTTAAAGCAGCTGAAAGCTGCACTTGAATAAAAACAGGAACAGGAGTACTGATGATGGATGTCATTGCAGTGAAAGGACTGGATTTTTCCTATGGAAATACCCAGATATTAAAGAATATCAATTTTACTGTTCCCGAGGGCCGATTTGCGGTTCTATTGGGACCAAACGGGGCAGGAAAAAGCACCCTGATAAAGCTCATGCTGGGGGAACTTCCGCTAAGTGGACAAACAGGTAAGATTGAACTTCTGGGGCAGGAGATTCGGCAGTTTAAAGACTGGAAGAAGATCAGCTACGTTTCCCAAAACGGTATGGCATCCTGTCAGAATTTTCCCGCTTCCGTAGAGGAGTTTGTCCAAGCAGGTCTATACACCCAAATTGGAAAGTTCCGGTTTGCCGGAAAAAGGGAGAGGGAGCAGGTTCGCCGTGTGCTGCATCAAGTCGGTATGGGAGATTTTGCAAAACGGCTGATTGGCCGACTATCCGGAGGGCAGCAACAGAGGGTCCTGCTGGCAAGGGCGCTGATAAACGCCCCGCGGCTTTTGCTGCTGGATGAACCCACTTCCGGTATGGACGAAGACAGTACTACCTTATTTTACCGGCTGCTGTATCAGATTAACCGGGAGCAGGGGGTGACCATCTGGATTGTAACTCATGATCGGAAACGGCTCATGGCTTATGCAGACGATATCTGGCTTTTAGAAGATGAGAAGATGAAATTGGTCCAGCCAGGCAGAGAGGAGGGAGAGCATGGAAATCTTTGAATATGCGTTCATGCAGCGGGCCTTTATTGTGGGCATTCTTCTGGCGGCCATCATCCCGTGTATCGGGCTAGTGATTGTATGTAAGCGTCTGTCCATGATTGGGGACGCCCTGTCCCATACCTCGCTGGCTGGGGTGGCGGCCGGGCTGCTCCTGGGGCTGAATCCTGTCTTGACCGCTGCGGCTGCCTGCGTGGTTGCCGCTATTGGGATTGAGGCGATACGCAGGAAGATTCCCAGATTTTCGGAAATGTCCATTGCTATCATTATGTCTGCCGGGATTGGCCTGGCGGGCGTTTTGTCAGGATTTATTAAAAATGCAGCCAATTTCAACAGCTTCCTGTTTGGAAGTATTGTGGCAATCAGTAACGGGGAGTTGTATCTGGTAATCGCCGTCAGCATGGCGGTTCTGCTTATGTTTCTGCTTATGTACAAAGAACTGTTTTATGTGTCTCTGGACGAACAAAGCGCCAGGCTGGCCGGGGTGCCCGTAAAGACAGTGAACTTTCTGTTTACTGTTTTAATCGCGGTGACAGTTTCTGTCGCTGCAAGGACGGTGGGGGCTCTCATCGTCTCATCCATGATGGTGGTTCCCGTGGCCTGCGCCATGCAGTTTGGAACGAGTTACCGTCAGACGCTTATTTTGGCGGTGGTTCTGGATATTCTGTTTATGATTACAGGCTTGTTCGCTGCGTACTACCTGGGATTGAAGCCGGGCGGCACGATTGTGCTAGTGGGAGTATTGGTTTTGATACTAGTGTTTGTAGGAAAGAGAATTCTGAGATGAAAATAATTATATGAAATTGCAAAAGAGAAAAAAGCAGTACGGAACAGTAGGGAAATATTGCGGCAGGGATTTGTATATTAAAAGAACAGTTAGAGGGAGACTACAGAGAAGGATAGGCCTAAGAAGAGGTAAGAACCGATACCTCTGCCTGGCTATAATTTGCGTCTGCCTGCTGGCTACAGGCGGTCTGTTGTTTAAAATGAGAATACTTCTGGGTGATAGGGAAATATCGACCACGGCATCTGCCGCAGAGTCAGCTTCGGCTTCTGGCAAGGAAGCTTCGTCATCTCCTGGTGAGAAAGCTTCACTATCCTTATTTGACAAGACGGATGAACTGCTGGCCCAGGTGGATAGAGCCGTTTCCCAGTATGACTATGACAGGGCTGTGGAGCTGCTTGTAGGAAACGGGGCTGATAAGGAAGATCCGAGGATTGGGGAAAAACTTTCTGATATTGAAGCGGTAAAGAAAACTCTGGTGGAACAGGACATTTACCAGATTACCCATATATTCTTTCATATTCTGGTAGAAGACCCAGGAAGGACATTTCTAGACACAGCCCAGGGCAAGGGCTACAATTCTGTGATGACCACGGTTCCGGAATTTGAAGCGATCCTGACTCAGATGTATCAGAGAGGTTATGTGCTGGTCGGCATTCACGATTTGGCGGAGGTGAGTGAGGACGAAACAGGGATGGAACAGATGAGAGCGAAGAAAATCCTGCTTCCCCCGGGCAAAAAAGCATTTGTTATGAGCCAGGATGATGTCAATTACTATGAATACATGGAGGGGTCTGGCTGCGCGCGTAAAATACTTTTGGATGATCGTGGGAAACCAGTTTGCGAATACATGGATCAGGATGGAACTGTCTGGATTGGGGAATATGACTTAGTTCCCATTCTCGACCGTTTCGTGGAGGAACATCCGGATTTTAGCTACAGAGGGGCCAAGGCAATCTTGGCCCTGACTGGATATAACGGTGTCCTGGGATACCGTACCGATGAAACGTACGATCCGGCTTCTCCAAACTATGATCCAGACATGAAACCAAATCCCAATATCGAGGAAGACCGGGCCTATGTAAAAAAACTAACACAGGCACTGAAAGAGGATGGTTATGAGTTTGCTTCCCACTCCTGGGGACATCGGGATTACGGGAAAATTGACCTTGAACATATGAAAGCAGATATTGAGCGATGGGAAAAGAATGTGGCTCCTCTGCTTCCCGATCCCTGCGACATCATGATTTATCCCTTTGGATCCGATGTGGGGGACTGGAGGCCCTATACGGAAGAAAATGAAAAATACCGATACTTGCAGAGCCTGGGCTTCAGGTACTTCTGTAATGTGGATTCCAGACCATATTGGGTGGAAACAGGAGGCCAGTTCCTCCGGCAGGCCAGACGGAACCTGGACGGCTACCGGCTGTGGATGGATTATGGCTGCGGTGCAAATAGGCTGTCCGACTTAATTGATGTGAATACGGTATTTGATGCGCGCAGGCCAACACCGGTTGGATGGAAGTAAGCAATACCGGTTGGTTGGAAGCGGCCGGCAGAAAGGAGTGTATATGACGGATGTTTATGTGATATCTGGCTTTTTAGGAGCGGGAAAGACGACACTGATTAAAACCATGGTGCATTCCGCGTTCAAGAACAAGAAACTGGTTGTGATTGAAAATGACTTTGGGGAGGCCGGGATTGATGCCGGGCTGCTCAAGGAATGCAACTTGGCGGTTACCAGTTTAAGCGATGGGTGTATCTGCTGCAGTCTGACCGGAGACTTTGAGAAAGCGATGGAACGCATATTAAAGGACTACATACCGGATGCCGTATTGGTGGAACCATCCGGCGTGGTCAGATTATCCGATCTGATTAAAATCTGTTTAAAACAGGAGGACAGGGGCCTTATCCATCTGAAAAGGACAATAACCGTGGTGGATATACGGTCATTTGATAAATATAGAAAAAATTACGGGGGATTTTTTGAGGATCAGATTGCTTATGCTGATTTGATACTGCTAAGTCACCAAGAGGAAGGGGGGCAGGAAATTCAATCGGTTAAGATTAAAATTCAGGAAATGAATCCTGAAGCCAGAGTCGAGGCGGATTTTTGGGAATCCATTCCTGCATCTGTATTCCGGTATGGCCCGCGAAACAGCAACATTTTTAAGCTAGAAATGGAAGCAGCGGTCTCTATGAAACCTGTGCGGATTCGCAGCTGCAGGGAACCATCCCGTAGAACCGGTTTTATCAGGCGTCACTTCGCCAGGGATGTCTTTTCTTCTGTTACTATTGAGTGGAAAGAACCCATTACGGAGGAGCGGCTGGGGAAAAAGATTCTGCATGTTGTGAAACATGCAGAGGGGGAAATCCTCCGAGGAAAAGGGATTGTGGCAGATGGACGCCGGGGATTGGTATTCCACTATCTGCCTGGTAGTTTAAGCATTGAACCCGCAAACATAGTTGGGAACCAGGTTTGCTTCATAGGCACCGGCCTGGATGAACAGCAGATACATACATTATTCAGAGAGGAAACAACATGACAACACCGGTATGGGTCATAACTGGACTGCTGGATTCGGGAAAGACCACGCTCATCAACCAGTTGGCTGAACAGGAACTGGATGAACTGGATATCCTGGTCATCCAGTTTGAATCAGGCGAAACACCTCTGATAGAACAAGAACGTGTGAAGAAACTGGCATTCTCCAAGAGCCAGTTGGAACAGAGTCCATTCGGCATTGCCGATACCATCATTCACTACATTGATAAACACAGACCTGATTTAATTCTGATTGAATGGAACGGGATGGAGCATTTCCATAAACTGGAGAAAATGCTTCTCCAGTTTTCTGCAAAAGCAGTGCTGAGTATTGAAAAGGTGGTTTATGCAGCGGAGGGAGCCAGCTTTAAGACCAGGATTCCAGATGCAGGAGTGGCAACATTTTCACAGATTGCGGGCTGCGACTGTGCTTACGTGAGACTGAAGGGGAATCGGAAATCTCGGAATGGCATGGATGTTCTTTATGGCTGCAACCCAGATATCCAGGTCTATACCAGCTGGAACCGTTTTGTACGCGCCTTGTTCCGTTTCGGTATGAAGCCTCGGCATTGGTTCCTGATGCTTCTGACTGCGGTCATGTTGTATATGGCAGCTTTTTCCATGCTAAATGATGCGGGGGCTTTGCCAGAACGGTATATAAGCATATTCCTTGGGGTTTTTCTGCAGGCAGCGCCCTTTTTGGCTGTTGGTGTCCTGCTTTCCTCCCTGATTCAGGTTTATTTAAAGCCAGACTGGATTCAGAGAAGATTCCCCAGAAAAATTCTGGCTGGCCAGCTCTTTGCAGTGCTTGCCGGTTTTTGCTTGCCGGTATGCGACTGTGCATCCATTCCTGTATTCAAAGGTCTGGTCAAAAAGGGGGTACCCATGCCGGCTGCTGTGACCTTTATGCTGGTATCCCCGGTGATTAATCCGGTAGTCATCCTCTCCACCTGGTATGCGTTTAATGGCAATTACAAGATTATCGCGGCCAGATGCGGCCTGGGTATATTGTGCTCTGTACTCTGTGGATTGACCTATCTTTTTAAACCGCCTGTGAATTATCTGGTGGAAGATGCCATGCCTATCCAGGCGGCGTGTGGGGATTACAGCCTTCTGGTAGAAAAGAGGACTCAGTTGTCCCGTTTTTCTCTGATGATGCAGCACGCGCAGAATGAATTTTTCTCAGTGGGCAAATTCCTGCTTACCGGAATCTTTGCATCCACCTTGTTTCAGGATATGATTCCACGGGCAGTTGCCGCAGGCGGCGCCGCGGCGCCGTGGAAAGCGCTTCTGGTGATGATGGGGTTGGCCTTTGTGTTGTCCCTCTGTTCCTCCTCCGATGCGGTAGTGGCCAGAAGTATGGCCGGGAGCCTTCCGGTGGGGGCTGTCCTGGGATTTTTGGTGTTCGGCCCTATGATGGACATCAAAAATGCTGCCATGTTGCTTTCAGGTTTTAAATCCAGTTTTGTTATTCGTCTTTTTGCAACCACATTTCTTGTCTGTTTTCTTGTGATAGGTGTATTTATGACAGGGGGAAGCGGAGGAATCAGAATATGACGCTGCGGGGAAAAGGAATCAACCTTCAGGTATTGACAGAATGTATCTGTTATCTGTTGTTTGGATACCTGTTGTTTCAGCTTACTTATTCAGGCGGGTATTTAAATTATGTGACTCCAAGGATGAAGCCGTATCTTTACGGCATGTCTGCTTTAATGTTTTTATGGGCGGTGTTTACAGGAAGGTACTTACTGACACCCCGGTATCGGGTAAAGATGGCCCGTTCTTTTGTTTTTATTATCCCGATTCTGCTGCTTGTCTTCCATCCGGCCGATCCTAGGGGGAGCAGTATGGTCAGAAGCTATGAGAGCTCCGGTTTTTCCATGAGTTCCGGAAATGGCGGCGGCCAGATGGCGGGAAATCCGGGGCGGCAGACAGCGGGGAGTACTGTGAGACAGACATTGCCTGCGGCCGGAGGAGAATCCAGGGGGCCTTTCTCCGATGGAGAATCAGGTTCAGGGCTGCCGGACGGGGAAAATACAGAAACGGATGGATACAGCGGAACTGATGCTTATCCAGAAGATGATACCGGACAGTCCTCCGGAGAAGAAAATCCATGGTATGACTTAAATGGTCTGGACGAGGCGGAAAAAACCATTACGATTGCAGATGAAGATTACTACACATGGATGTATGAACTGAGTAACTTTTATGAAAAGTATGAAGGCTATACCATTGTAATGAAAGGGTTTGTCTACCGTGCTCCAGACATTCAAAAAAAGTGCGATTTTGCCCTGGTCCGGCTGTCCATGTGGTGCTGTGCCGCGGATCTAAGCCCAATTGGTTTTCTGGTGGATAGTGACAATGAAGTGACATTCAAGGATGACGACTGGGTGACGGTAAAGGGTACATTTGGAATCAGCGAGGATGGAGCATCTCTGATTTTAAAGGCCCAAAATATAGAAGCGGCCGAAAAACCCGAAGAAGAATATATTTATCCATATTTTTAATAAAAGCAACGATGAAGTAGAATTAAAATGAAAATCAAAGATTGAAAAGTAAAACAGGAGCAGAATACAGTGGAGCAATACAGGAAACTGTGCCAGAAATTAAAAGAGGAGGGGGAACCATGTGGCATTAATCAGCCTCCCAAAGAATGCCTCCCCGATCCGGCTGCATAACCGCTGCCGGATTACCGGCCATTATCATAGATATCTGCTCAAATAAAGAGGACAGATTGTATTTTAGAAACTGGTCTACAGAGGCGGACTGTCGCGAATCTGGAAAGCAAGTTGGAAAACTAAAGGAGATTTATGGATAAAAAAATAAACATTTGACGGTGTGAAATCCGGAAAGGAAAATGTGCTCATGAGAGTCAAGGTAACATTGGCATGTATGGAGTGCCACGACAGAACCTATGCAACAACTAAAAATAAGCAGAAGCACCCGGAACGGATGGAGGTAATGAAATATTGTCCGAGGCTTCGGAAATATTTGCTTCATAAAGAAACAAAATAAAACGTTGGATTGTTTTTGCTTTTAGTACAATATTTCAGGCGAAGTCGTTATTATGAAGATGGAAACGTGTAAAGATATTTGTCATACATTTGGGATGAAAGAATTATATTCGCTAAGAAAAGAAACCATTGAACGGGGGAGCGCAAGTGCAAAGGAGAATCATGAATTCTGGTATATGCAGATGTTTGGAAAAGCCTGAATGGAAATGAAAGTCGGGCTTACATTTGCCTTCATGAATCTTAAAAGCTGGCGAAGATTAAGGTCAAATGGGGACTCCTGGAGGAAGAAGGCCCAGTCACAAGGTCTATTTTACACAATTCGGTTAATAAAAGAAAAATGGCTCTGGGATGCAAATCCCAGAGCCGCTTTGTCTACAGTCTGAGGAGGGCAAGCAATGCTGGCCCTCCTAAATGGATGCGTAATTCTTGTAACCATACTTAGGGCATACACCATTTTCATTCAGTTGCAATGCCGCACAGTGGACAACGTTCTACTTCCAGATGCGGAGTGTATTCCTCCGATGCCTGATTCACACCGCTGGTAAAGGTCAGCTTGACAATGTTTAGTTTGTCCTTTCTGTCTAACAAAAAAGGATTAAGTCTGTAAGCTGTTTTTCTTGCTTACAAAATATTATACGAGGGAGGTGAAAGAAATCGGATATAAGGATTGTGGCGGTTTTGCTATAGATATTCCAAACTATGAACAACTGATGGAGCTATTTTAAATAAGATTTGAAATTTAGTGAAGTTGCTTTTTTCTGGATAGTATGCTATACTCAATCCAACAAAATCTTATAGAAAAGAACCGTCTAAAAAGAAGGGCTTTTGATATTACACTTTGGTGCCATATGAAAAGGCTCTTCTTTTTGTTATATTCTTTAGATTTTGTTTTTAAGAAATCGTTTGAGGAAAACAAAAAATTTAAAATCAGGAGGGAAAAACAATGGAAACAATTTGTGTTCAGAGAAGAGAAGGCGCCATTAAGGCAAAAAAATTAAGACGTCTGGGATTCATTCCGGCCAATGTATTCGGAAAGTCCCTGCCAGATCCGATTTCAATTCAGTTAAAAGAAAGTGATGCTCGCAGACTGCTTCACCAGAAACGTGAGGGAAGTAAACTTATGCTGGACTTAGAGGGAACCGGACTGCCGGTTCAGATTAAAGAAAAAGAAATAGATACAATTAAAGGACAAATTCAGCATATCAGTTTTCAAGCACTAACAGCAGATGAAAAGGTGAACAGTGTCATTCATATTCTCCTTGTAAATGATGACAAAATACCAGGACAGCTTGATAAGATGCTCATGGAGATACCATACGCTTCATTACCTGGAGATATGATTGACACGATAACAGTAGATTTGGATGGTATTACGGTTGGAACTATTTTGACTGTGAAAGATATTCCGGAACTTATGAGTGATAAGATAGAATTAAAGGTTGATTCAGAAGAAATTGTACTTCGTGTCAGCGAGAGAAAACACCATGTTGAAGTTAAGGAAGCGGAGTAATTGTTATGGAACTCTTGGGGCGGTAGATGATTCATAAAAATTTGGAAATGGCGTGATTACGAATAGATTGACATAATTCGTATAACATTTAACGTGTTCAACACACATAAAGAAAAAAAGAAGAACTTTTGCTATGCTTTTGTGTTGAAAAAGTTCTTCTTTTTATTTCTTACATAAATTTAAAAACAAAATCTCTTTATGTAATGCAATTGTTGCAGGCACGATGTATTGCTGCACAGGCACAGAATTATGTGGATTTCTATTTTGAATTGCTTCTTAAAATGAATATAACAAAGAAGACATACAGCGATTTATGGATAACTGAGAGTGGAAGGAGGAAAAGGATTGAAACAGGAAAAGACTTTGGAGAAAGCAAAAGTGGATAATGTATATGAGATAGAGACAGATTCTGTTCAATGGTATTTAAAGCAGGCTGGAGTAGGTCCTCTATTGACAAAAGAAGAAGAAATAGAACTTGCATATTTGATACAGGAAGGCAGTGATGAAGCACGGCAGAAAATGATTTCCTCTAATTTGAGGTTAGTAATCAATCAGGCTAAAAAATATGTTACATATACACAATCATTGACATTATTAGATTTAATTCAAGAAGGAAATCTAGGATTGATAAAAGCTGTTGAAAAATATAATCCTGAACTCGGATTTCGTTTTTCAACCTATGCATCATGGTGGATTAAGCAGGCAATCACACGAGCAATTTCAGTTTTGGATAAAGCAATACGCTTACCCGTACATTTTTGTGAAGATATACAAAAAGTAAAAAGAGCAACACATGAAATCATGCAGCAGAATGATATTGTTACACCAGAGAAATTAAAAGATATCACCGGATTTTCAGAGGGTAAGATAGAAAAGATACTTATGAATATGAACCATACGATTTCACTTGAGACCCCAGTGGGGGAAGAAGCTACTCTGGGAGATTTTGTTGAAGATACACTTACCCCATCAATAGAGGAACAGGCAATGGAAAATGCTATGCAGAGGGAAATTAGTCGTCAAATGGAGTGCTTGAGACCTCGTGAACAGACAATTTTGGCTTTGCGGTTCGGATTAAATGGTCAGAATCCGCATACCTTGGAAGAAGTTGGAAAGCAAATGGGTGTGACAAGAGAAAGAATACGGCAGATTGAGATGAAAGCATTAAGAAAGTTAAGACATCCAAATAGAAGCCGATATTTGAGAGAGTTTATTTTGGGATAGACTGAAGGGGGAGAAATATGGAGATTATGAAGTTTTTCTTTCATAAGATTACTGTAACAGGCGAATTAACAGTAGCTGCTATCATTTTTCGAATATTTGTTTCTCTTTGTATTGGAGGAATTCTTGGAGCAGAAAGAGGAATAAAAAATAGACCAGCAGGATTTATGACCTATGTTCTTGTTTCAGTAGGGGCGACAATTTATATGTTAACAAATCAATATATTACTACAGTTATACCGGGGAGTGATCCAACAAGATTTGGGGCACAGGTTATAAGCGGAATCGGTTTTTTAGGGGCTGGTACTATTATCGTGACAAGACAAAATGAAATCAGAGGGTTAACTACAGCAGCCGGTTTATGGGTTGCAGCATCATTGGGATTGGCTGTTGGAACTGGATTTTATTCGGGTGCATTTATTGGAATCTTATTTACAGTGTTTGCACTTGTTTTATTAAAAAAAATAGATGTTTATATTAAACAGCATGCTAGAAGTATGGAGATTTATATAGAGCATAATATAGAATTTTCATTTCGTAATCTGGTAGATTATATAGAAAAACGAGGGTTTGACGTGTTTGAGATGCAAAGAAGCAAGATAAAAACTCTGGATAAGGATTTGGGCGTTCTTATTTTTTCGTTGGATTTAGTAAAAAAAGTAAATCATCAAGAAGTTTTAAACCATTTAAACGAAATTGAAGGGATAGAATATGTCAAAGAAATTGCTTAGAAAAGTTCCTTTATTGAGTGGCTTTTTCTTTTTTTGGACGAAAGCCTATCTCTACTATAGGCATCAAAATCCTAGAAAAGGCAATGACAGGTCTTTCTAGGTAACTGTAAGGGGAGATTGCCCAAAGAACCTTATAGGAGGCCATAATTAGAATGAGTATGAGGGGGCCAAGCGGTGAAGCTGTTTAAACCACCTTCAGAAATAAGAGCATGGATGTGGGGGATTACATTTTGAATTTCACTCGAAGATATGGAGAGGGAAGATAAGCCGGGGATAAAGTTTGCGCATTTAATAAGTTAAAAAACATGCATAGAATAACATTCCTGGCAGCACGAAACAGGCAGTTGAGACACGCGGAGTTTTTACGAATAGTAAATACACAGGGCCGATGGAAGCTGGAAAACAGTTTATAGGACATACGAAAAGCCCATTTTAGGTTATATATGTTCCTATAGGAAGGGGAGAAACGGCTTTTTTTAGTTGGAAAAAAGAAACTCCTACACCCCTCATGAGTGAGGGGCGGTGGACATGAAAGTGCCGAAGGAAGTTTGTTTTATGGGATGCTTTCTTGTATTTTTATACTTTCTACAGTGTAACATAAGATTTTCTTTTTGGTAAACAGGTTTAGACGTCCGGGGACTTCCCTTTTAACCAATCTGTCCAGACAGAGTAATACTTTCCGAGCACGTGGGAACCATCAGTGGAATAGGTGGTCTTCAGAGCACCGTTTTCATCATCGAAAATGTCATTGACATCGATATAGCAGCAATCGCTGTTTTCTGCGATAGCTCTGATGCCACTGTTTATCTGGTTGATTTTTTCATTGGTATAGGTATTGCTGGAGGCGGATTTTTCGGCAGTTACGTGGAGGTTGGCCTCCAACACAATCATAGCGTTCGGCTGACGGGCCTTGATGGTATCCACGACAGACTGGTATTTACGGATAATACTGTTGTAATCGTAGCCCAGTTCGTTGATGCCCAGCATCAGATATATGGTGTGGTATTGTTGTTGGAAAAGGACTTCCTCCAGATTTTGTTTTAAGCCGCTTTTGGTCTTTACGGTGGATTCAAACAGGTTGAACACACTCATTCCAGAGTTGGCAAAAATCTCGGCGTTTCCTAAATCACCATATTCGAAAAGCCCCACAGTTCTGGAGTCGCCAATGAACAGGGTGCTGGTAAAGTCAGGGTTTGGAGGGATATAGCTGGGCCCCACAGAGGTAGCAGCGGGAGTTTGCGGTGCAGAAGTTGCGGGTTCCGATGTGGTGTCTATGCTGTCGAAAGAAGAAGCTTCCATGGAAACGCTTTCTGAGGAATCATTTTTATGGGCAGAATGTTTTGGAACTACATGAGCAGTATCATGAATAGCCGGCTCCTCCGGATGTGTATTTTCAGTTTGGCTTGTTTCCGGGTGGTCGTGTTTTACGGCAGAAAGTTCTGCATCGATATTTTCAATCATTTCCTGACCATTGCTACATACCCGGACGAAGACAGAGGTAACAATGCCGTAAACGGAGGCGGGTAATGTAGATATGATGGCTGATATAAGAAGGCTGAAAGCCAGAAGTAAGGTATACCAGTATTTCTTCATAGTTGTAATCTCCTAATTTAAAATCTGAAGTACAAAAATGGATCGTCCGCGCCCATTTTTATAAGGTAAACGCAGAGCCAGAAAACGGCTAGTAGGATTACCGCAGTCAGAAAGGAGCGCTTCCACTGTTTATAGAGTTTACGAGGCAGCTGTGTTATAAAGATTAGGCTGAGAGTCAAGGACAGCACATAAATCCGGCCATATTTCAGGAAATCTCCCGCAAAATAAAGAGACTGTTTTTCAGGAGCGAGAAAGGGGAACAGGCGTAGAAGATAAATTTTCATCTGTACCAGATCCGTCACTGCAAAGCTCAACCAGGTCAGCGGGATGGCCATTATCATATAGAGATGGCCGATTAGGGGACAGCCGTCCAGTAAATGTTTCAGCCCCATCTTCTCGATGAGCATGAGCAGGAAAATGACACTTCCCCATAGGATAAAATTCCAGCTTGCCCCGTGCCATAATCCGGTCAGTAGCCAGACCACTAGCATATTGCGAATCGTTGTGGCTTTGCCACAGCGATTACCGCCCAGTGGGATATAGATGTAATCCCGGAACCAACCGCCCAGAGTCATGTGCCATCTACGCCAGAATTCGGTCATGGACAGGGATAGATACGGATAGTTGAAATTGTCCGGCAGAGAAAATCCCATCAACTGTCCAAGTCCCTTTGCCATCAGGGAGTAGCTATAAAAATCAAAGTAAATCTGAAAACTGAATGCGGCCAGACCCAGCCAGGCAAAAGGAGTTGAAATACTTTCGTAGCCAATGGCCCCTACCTGGCTCCACAGCCGCCCAACCTGGTTGGCTAGAAGAACTTTGAGCCCCAGACCAATCGTAAATTCCCGCAAACCGTTTTCAACATTTTTTAGGTAATGGCTACGCTGGTGGATTTGCTTACGTACGGAAGCGTAAGTGACGATAGGACCAGCAATTAGCTGTGGAAACATGGTGATATACGTGCCATAGTTGATAAAGGAAGTTTCGTGAAGAACATCCTTTCTATAAACATCAGCGAGGTAGGAGATGGCTTGAAAGGTGTAAAAGCTGATTCCGACAGGTAATGGAAACTCCGGAATCTGGATGGAAAATCCAATTCCCATTTTTTTAAAGATCCAATTTAGATTTCCTGCAAAAAAGCCGGAATATTTAAATAGGAACAACCAGATCAGGTTATAGCAGAGTCCGAATATCAGCCATTTTTTCCGGTGTTCAAGCCATCTGCGCCGTCCCAGAAGGAGGCCAATATGGTAATTTACCAGGACGGATAGCAGAAATAAGAAAAAGTACCAGGGCTCATTTTTTACGCCGTAAATATAGAATATAAGGCTGCCGGCAAACAGAACGGCGTTTTTCCATTTTGCGGGACATATATAGTACAACAGTAAAAACAGGGGCAGAAAGTGAAATAGGAAAACAAGGCTGCTGAAAACCATTTTTCATTCCTCCAGTAAGTACAGTATGGGTAACTCATTTATATTAGATGGAGCGAGAGTTAAAAAAGTTTCATTAAAATGTAAATTTTTATATAATATTACAGCGAACAGCTGTGTACTCTATCATACTGTGCAATAGCCAGACTGCTATGGGCACTATCAGTTGCCCTTTTATCAACCGCTGCATTTATGTGGTAAACAAATGCGCTGTATGATGTGCCTATTCTGTATAAATGCAACCATTATAATGGCTTATATCAAGATAGTTTTAGCATTCCTCAAACCAGTGCTCAATCGGCCAGCGCAGGTATTGCTACAAGGTTCTTCTCCTTGCGATACGCAACGACACATATGCTGAACCTATGTGCCTGGATGGAGCTGTTGGCATCTTCTGGCAGTGTCACCTATTCCTTGGAATTTTTTGAGGATGGGGAGGGGCAGAAGTAAGACAGATATTGCCGGCGGAAGGAGGCGAATCCCAGAGGCCGCTATCCGATGGAGAATCAGGTTCAGGGCTGCCGGACGGGGAAAATACAGAAATGGAGGGATACAGCGAAAACGATGCATATCCAGAAGATGATAGCAGACAGTCTTCCAGAGAAGAAAATCCATGGTATGACTTAAAAGGTCTGGATGAGGTAGAAAAAACATTACGATTGCAGATGGAGATTACTACACACGGATCTATGAATTGAGTGATTGTTATGAAAAGTAAGAAGGTTATACCGTTGTAATAAAAGGATTTGTCTTCCGTACTACGGATATCCCTAAAATGCGATCTTGCCCTGGTCCGTCTGTCCATGTGGTGCTGCTGTGCCGCGGATTTAAGCCCAATGAGTTTTCTGATGGACAGTGAAGTGACATTCAAAGAAGACTAAATGGTGACGGTAACAGGCGCATTTGAAATCAGCGAGGATGGAGAGTCCCTGATTTTAAAGGCTCAGAGCATTGAAGTATCCAGGAAGCCTGAGGAAGGATACGTTTATCCGTGCTTTCAATCGGAAAATAGGATGAGGGAGAATTGAAAGGAAAAATAAAGATTGAAAAATGAAAGCGGACACATTGTTAATTTAACAGATAAAATTCAGATATTTGTAAAAAATTAAAAATAGACTTCCTGTGTGATAGAATTACATATCAATTGTAAGATGTCTATTTTTATAATGAGAAAATCTAATATAAATTGTTATTGACATGGAACATCTTTTAATTCAGATCATCATGAAGTATTAAAAAATTGCACAGTACGAGGCACAAGCATCATAAAAGTCATACGTATATTATGAGATTGTGAAAGGAAGATGATTAATAATGTTTCCAAAAATCAGGGGAGCTCTGTAAAAGTGAGAGTTCTTTCTGATTTTTTTGTGTATAGAGCTAGGTATAACTCAATGAACTATTTTGGTGATTTTGTGGCAACTTTTATATTGATTAAAGATTAATACTATAGCTATGAAGAAAACAAACTTTTATTATTTTTAAAAATGTTTACTTCTTACAGGGTGCTTAAAAGGAACAGTCATTTTTTGTTTAGCAATAAGGATAATCGTCTATAATCAGGGCACTATAAATAATTATAAAAACCATATAATGTAAGGAGCAGAATTTGATGAAAAGAAATGGAAGGCTGGTAAAACGAATTGTTACGCAGGAATCTGTTAACAGATATTGCGAATGGCTTTATGGATGTGAGAAAAGCAGTGGAACTATTAAACAATACAAGCATTATTTATTGCTATTTATGCAATACATGAATGGGAAGAGTGTAGAGAAAAGAGATGTAATTATGTGGAAAGGAATACTGAGAGAGAGAATGGCTCCGGTGACGGTCAACAGTGCACTGGCAGCAGTCAATGGATTTTTGACGCATAATGCATGGCAGGATTGCCGGACAAAATTTTTGAAGGTAAGCCGCAGAGTATTTTGTCCGGAAAGCAGGGAAATAGATAGAGATGAATATAAGCGTTTGGTGAAATGCGCTTACAAGAAGGGTGATGAAAGAATGGCAATGCTTCTTCAGACTATATGCGCTACAGGAATACGAGTTTCTGAAGTTCCCTATATTACTATAGAGGCCGTAAAACAGGGAAGGGCAGAAGTTGAATGCAAAGGGAGAATAAGGACTGTTTTCTTGACTTCCCGTTTGTGTTATATGTTGCTGGACTACGCAAAGAAAAGTCATATTGACAGTGGGATGATCTTTGTGACAAGAAGCGGGAAGGCACTTGACAGAAGCAATATATGGCGAAACATGAAAAAACTGTGTGAAGGAGCCGATGTATTATGGGATAAGGTATTTCCGCATAATTTTCGTCATTTGTTTGCCAGGCTCTATTATGAACAGGAAAAAAACCTGGTTAGACTTGCGGATATATTAGGGCATAGCAATATTAATACAACAAGGATTTATACAATGGAAAGCGGACGCAACCATATGAGACAATTAGAAAAACTCGAAGTATTGTTTGACTTTTACAACAAATTTTCTCTTTTGTTGTAAAAACATTCATACAATCACAATTATTTTACTACATATTTCGAAAGAAGTCTACAGAAATTCTTAATAAATATTGTAATATTATGTTTTTAGACATAATAAAATGGCCAACTGATTTTTTTGGGGTTGGCCTATTTGTATTGTTTGCATCTATGAGTTTTAGATTCTAAAAAACTTTTTCTACTAGGTTTTCGCCTTCTTTCCACTGAATTTTGAAGCAGATTTACAACAAAAGAGAAAATTTGTTGTAAAGGGAGAATTATTTATGAAAAGAGTTTATGGGCCATGTTTACTGATTCTTTTTCTTTGTTTAGCCGTTATATGGAGTCTGCCGGCCTGCGGAATGAATGCTCAGGCTCAGACTCAGATGAAGGACATAGAGTTTGAAAAAAGAGGCAGATATGCTGAGGAAATGACCGGCAGAATTCCCGATTATGAGGTCTGCGGAGATAAAATGTTAGAACTGATTGAAAACAGCGAGGAACTGTCAGAATGGAAGGATTCAGGAGTTGTTTTTGGTACAGTGGAGGATGCTTTGTCATTTGGCCGTTATTTTTACCGTTACATATATCTCGGAAAACAGGAAATCCGGCTGGCAGTGGGAGAGAAGGGGGACAGGGCTGTTGTTTATGTGCAGTGTGACGATCCTCACCAGGCTGCGATACAGCATAGGCAGACAGAGGACAGGCTTTACGATATTGTAGCGGAAGGAGCCGGCATGGCTGAAAGAGAGAAAGCCTCATTTTTTTACGAGTGGGTCTATAGCAAGGTGGAATATGACACGGAACTAAAGAGGAAAACGGTTTACGAGGCTGTAATGGAAGGGCGTTCCGTGTGTTGGGGGTACGTCTCTGCATATCTGATGTTATGCAGAATGGCAGGTATGGACTGTGAACCGGTCTACGGCGGGGGTCACGCTTGGAACCGAGTTTGGATTGATGGGGGATGGAAGCATTGCGATATTACATGGGACAAGAGTGCGGGGCTACGCCGATGGAAACTGGTGCCGGAGGCGAAAATGGAGGAGGACCCCATGCACAGGACTTTCCTGTAGAAAATGGAGGACTCAGCCATAGGAGAGTTTCGCCAAAGCGTCAGCAGATGACTGAGTTTCGCAGGGCGAAAAAACGGCGGCGGATTCGAAGAAAAATGATACGGTATCTGACAGTGGCAGGTCTGACAATTGTTGTGGGAATAGGAACTTATTTTTTTGCTTCGGAAGGGGCATCTGTTCAAGATTATATTCAGGTACCGCCGTTGACTGTGGTTTTGGAGAGCACAGAGGCGCTGGGAGGTTCCGAGAAAGTAACAGAGAACGCAGCACCTGTAGATGTACCCAAGGACGGTGCAGAAGCCGCAGATGCACTGCAGTTGGCAGATGATTTGCAGCGAGGAAACTGGAATGGAAATGCATTGTTTGCAGTAATAGATGAAAATGAAGCCCGGGAAGCATATATAGGGGAATTGGATGTGGCGGCCTACTGTGGCTGTCAGTACTGTATCGGAAGATCGGACACCTATGTCACTTGGTCTGGACGACTTCCGACACAAGGAACGACCGTGGCGGCTGACCTTAATGGGTTTGAGATTGGTGACGTGCTTAGAATCGGATCGGACATATATCGGGTGGAAGATAAGGTGTCGCCTGGAGCCAGGGAAGCATTATGCCTGTATTTCTCCAATCATGCAGACGCCATTGCGTTTGGCAGACAGATACTGCCGGTTTTTAAAATTAAATCTAGAGAGGAACATTTGGGAGAGCCCTTAGGGATTTTTGAAGTGACTGGTTACTGCGGCTGTGAAAAATGCTGTGGATTAAAAGGCGGATTGACTAAGGCAGAGAAAATCCCGAAGGCAGGGCATACAATTGCGGCAGATCCCGAGGTGCTTCCTATGGAGAGCAAAGTGGAAATTAATGATATTGTCTATGTGGTGGAAGATACTGGAAAGTTAGTGAAGGGAAATGTGATAGATATTTATTTCAATACCCATGAGGAAGCAGTGAGGTTCGGCAGACAGAAGATAAACGTTTATTTAGTGCCGTAATTGGATTGCAATGGAAGGATGGGGCTGGCCAATGTATCTGAAGTTTTGTGAATTGAAAGATTACCTGCTGGTGGTGGGGGCCTCAGCAGTTTATATATAGATACAATAGCAGAAAGGAAAGAATGAAATGAGAAAAAGCATGACAGCAATCATGGCTTTAACGTTGTCTGTGGGATTTTCAGCTGCTTTGGGGATGGGAAGTGTACAGGCGGCAGAAGGCTGGACCAAGATAAATGAGGAGTGGCGATATTATGACCAGAACGACCAGCTGGTAACCCTGACATGGAAAAAGTCAAAGGATTATTGGTATTATCTGTCGGAGGACGGAACCATATTGAAGCATTGTGTGTTCAGGGATAAGGATTCTATTTACTATGTGGATGAAGAAGGGAAAATGGTACAGGACACATGGATATATGCAGATGCAGGAAGTGTTACCATAGATGGGTTTGAAGAGGGCTGGTACTATTTCGGTGCAGATGGGAAAGGTTACCGGCGTAAGAACAGCAGCTTTAAAAGGAACATTGGAGGTAGTATCTACATATTTGACGAAAATGGGAAGATGTTATCTGGATGGTTTGACGAGGAAGGGAATCCCATTGAGGATTCAGACACCCCTTTTGTAGAAGGGGTTTATTATGCAAAAGAGGATGGAAGACTCCTGACCGGGGAATGGCTGGATTATGGGGAAATCGATGAAGGAATCGGGGGTTCCGACCTGGACAGTGAGGTTGCAGGAAGAAACTACACGGATTATGACAAGATGTGGATTTTTTTTGACAGCCATTCAAAGAAGGTTAAGAGCAATGGAGACCGTCTTAGACAAAAGACCATCAATGGAGCCAAGTATGGTTTTGATGAAAATGGCATCATGATTCCCTGGTGGAGTAAGGTGGCCAGTATCAGCAATGCAGATAAGAGTAATCCCAGCAGCGATGTTTCAGCCCGGTATTATTCCGGCTATGACGGTGGGGCGCTTCTGAAAGACAGTTGGTTTTGGATGTATCCATCGGAGAATCTGGATACGGAAGATTACTATGACCAGGAATGCAGTTGGTGGCATACAGATGAAAGAGGTGAGGTATATCGGAACCGTATTCGTAAAATCAATGGACGTTCCTATGCTTTTGACGGGATTGGCAGGATGCAGACAGGTTTTGTCCTCTTCGATGGAAAGTCTGAGTTTGTAGCCCGTTATGAAGTGGATGACTGGAGCTCAGAGGATTTTATTGAAGGAACTATATATGGTATTGAAAAATCAGATTTGTACCTGTTTTCTCCAGATGAACTTAACGATGGTTCCATGCAGATTGGGAAGGATATCGCGGTGGAACTGGAAGATGGGGTGTTTCATTTTGGGTTTGCCTCCAACGGAAAGGCGTTCGGTAACCGAAATCGGCTTCAGAAAAAAGAGGGCATGTATTATATCAATGGTCTTCGTCTGGAAGCGGATGAGGAATACGGATACGGGGTTGTAAAAGTAGAAGATGGTGCGGATACCTATTATCAGGTTGTGGACACCAGGGGGAAAGTGATTGAAGGCAAAAAGAAGATTGTAAAGGATAAGGAGGGCGGTTACCTGCTTATTATTCGAAATCGTTTGGTGGCTTGGTGCGGGGATGAAGATAAGCCAAGGTGGAGAAAAGGAGAGGAAGGAACCGGATTTTACCATTATGATAGGGGGAACAAGGAGGATCACTTTGCCGGAGGACTCATTGCGGCTGCGGGCATGGAGCCCGACATTGACGGTCTGCCGGAGGAAGAGCGGCTGAATTTTTAAAAGGAGATGAAAAATGTACAAAGGAGATGAAACAAATGAACAGCGGCATATATAGATTCTATAAACGCCTGACGGCCATGTTGCTGGCCATATGCATGATAGCGGGGCTTGTTATGGGACAGCCCAACATTCTGTCCTATGCATCCACGGAGCTTCAGAATGAAGATCTGGGAGATGGGGCCAGCGAGGCAACTGCATATACCTGGAAGAATGGTTCTGTGACCGGCCAGGGAGGGGGAGGAAATTCCTGGCGTTTCGACCTTAGGGGCCTGCAGGCAGGGCAGCATAATTATGCTCAGGCTGGTATTAAAACAACTTACAGTAACGGAGGGTATGCAACCTGGTTTCAGGTCGGGACTAATTCCAAACAGCTGATAGGAGGCAATACAAACGGCGGGGTACAGTCTTTGGATACCTATGGCATAGAGGTGAAGATTGCAGTATCCCCGAGTCCGGATAATAAGTATGTGTTTGTTGATTACTATGTCTATGATAAAAATGGTCAGGGCGGCTCAACTGGCAGGACTATCAAAATGGGAACGGGAACCGATGTCATGATTGGAGGAACCCAGGAAGATGACTATGCAACGGTATATAAAAATGACCGAGGTTTTCATATGGTCAACCAGCATGTCAAAACCACCTTTGACTGCATCACAAACGACAGCAGCCTTGGGGTGACACCTCCTGATACCAGATGGATTGGTCATTACAATTCCTGGGGAAGCAATGTCTTTAATGAGAGCTCCAATGATGTGGTAAGCGGCACTGATTCGGGAATGGCCTATTCATGGGAGTTTCAGCTTCATCCGTATGAGACGGTTCACAGGAGGGTTGCATTTGCCATCAGAGACACCTCCTATTATGTATCAGACCAGTACGGCCAGGACTCTACCAGCGCAGAAGGAACCTACAGCAGTCCTTTTAAAACCATTGAATATGCGCTTAATAAAATCGGAAATAACAAGGGGTATATTTATGTAATGGATTATCCGGAGATTTCGTCCGCTATTGATGTGACGGGAAACAGCCAAAAGGATATTACCATTGCCAGTACGGATTATGACCATGAGGGGCATCCTATGAATGAGGATGGTGATTATATTAAAACCCTGACGCGCGCATCCGGGTATACGGGTCCGCTGTTTAACGTATCAGGCCCCACTTTAAAGTTTACTGACATTGTCCTGGACGGAAACCATGCGGAAAGTCAGGATTCCTTGATATCCGCTTCATCCGGAAAGCTGGAGATTAACAGCGGCGCTGTAATCACTAACTGCAGCGGCAGTGAGTCCAGCCAGGGAAGTGCGGTAAATGTAACGGGAAGCGCGGGACTGTCCATGAATTTTGGAACGGTTTCCGGAAATGTGTCCGCTGGAAAGGGAGCTGTTTATTACAATGGGTCAGGTGCATTTGAAATCAGAAACCGGAATCAGATATCGGACAACACAACTCCGTCCGGGAAGAAGGCAAACGTATATCTGGCTCAGGATAAATATATAACAGTTATGAGCGATTTAGACACGTCCCAGATAGGCGTTACAGCAGAGCAGCTTCCTCTGGCATCACCGGGAGGGATATCATCCCAGCCTAGTCAGGAAGTAAAGATAGCTGTGCCGTCAAGTAGTTATCCGGGGGCTGCAGGCTCCTGCCCCTTTGCGGATAATTTTAAAGCAGACCAGGAGGCGGGGAATTCCGGTGTGTATGTAAGCGCGGGAACGGAAATCCTTGGCAATGGGCGGAATGCAGTATTAAAGCGGAATGGATATACGGTGTCCTTTATATATCGGGATTCTGCCACAGGCGGAACTGTGAATGGTGCGCCGGCAAGCATCCCCCTGTCATATGCGGGAGGAGATGCGGTTGAGGTGAATGCGCCCGCCGCCATTACTGGATACGGCCTTACAGGCGTAACCATTGACCAGGGGACAGGCGGCACTCTGAGCGCCCAGGCAGATGCCGGTGTTGCAGATTTTGGCAAGGTAACGGGAACCATGCCGGGCCAGGATGTTGTTATTACATATGAATATACCAGAAACAGCGGTTCCATTGTATTTGAAGCCAATGGAGGGACGCCGGAGCCTCAGGCTCTGACCGGTTCTGTTGGAGGAAGCGTCAATGCGCTGCTGCCTAATATCAGCCGTTACGGCTACCAGTTTGTGGGGTGGAGTACGGTCAATGACAGGGTGAATCCAGATCTCATAAGCGGATTGCCATCAGAATTCCCGGAGGATCCGGTTACTTATTATGCAATTTTCTCACCGGACAGTAATGTGAAGTTTGATTATACGGTTGACTATGTCAATGCGGACGGTTCCATCGTGTTCCAGTCGACCACGACCGAGGATGCCTACAGCGTGGAGGCAGAGGTTCATTCGGGGAAGAAGAACATCCATGGCTATACCTGGAGTTTGGCGGATTCCTCCACGAACCCGGCCATCTACAATTACGGTGATGGGCACGGCCCCGTTCCATTCGGAAACTTTAATGGAGGTACCGGTGACTTCTCGGGGAAGATGCCGGGGCAGGATGCGGCCGTGAAATATGGTTATCAGGTAGACCGCAGCAATCCAAATGCGAAATCCGCATTTACAGTTAAATACGTGACAGAAAATGGTACAGTTGTCCATACAGCTGACATACAAGATGTTTTCCCGGAAGATGCGATCGCGGCGGTTCCGGCGGATGTTTATGGCTTCCGGTACCTGTCAGGCAGCATTACGGCGGGAAGTACTGCAGATGATACGGACGGGCATCTGGTAAGCGCTGTCCAGGGCGGTTTTGACAGCGATGGAAGATTTACGGGAACCATGCCGAACCAGCCGGTAGAGATAACGTACCTGTATGAAGCCACGGAAGAGGGCTATGAGTATAAGATTCATTATTTGGATAATGGCACGCAGGATGAAAGGCTGAGAAACATTACAGGACCGGACATCCAAAATGTAACAGCGGATACGCCTGTGACCGCTGAATTTAAAAATATGTATGGTTATGTGTTTCAGGATGAACGCTCGGAACCTGCATCAGCAGGAACCTTTGACAGCAGCCATAATTTTACTGGAACTATGCCAAATGACCGTTTGGCTGTCACCTATCGTTATGACAGAGACCCATCAAAGTGGGCGAATCTGATATACAAGGCAGGAGAACATGGCGTCTTAAGACCAGGGAATGGTATGTCATCGGATGTTGTTATTTTATCCGGAGGAGCTTATAGGGTTTCCGTACTGATAAATGACGGAACCGTAGAAGGCACCGCGGGAAGCTATACATGGAATGACATACTGGAAAAGAGACTGGTTCCTGAAGCGGTTGCAGACACCTATTACCGCTTTGAAGGCTGGTTTATCGACCAGAATGGAAACGGAATCAAGGATAGTGGTGAGGAGCTGCTTTCAGCCGATAGCAGGTTTACAGGTTCGGCTGCCGTGACTGCATACTTTGCGGAAGATCCTGACCAATGGGTTGATATTCACTTTGCGGCGGGAGAGCATGGAACCATAGATGCGGGGGAAAACGTAAATCTCCATATCCAATATGACCGTACCTGGGCCGATACCGCGGGAAATCGGCCGGCCTATACACCGGAAATCAATTATCTGGTTGATGGTTGGTATGATGGCGGAGTGTCTGTGGAAGATGACAGCAGACTTGTGAATGGAAATACCTATACCATACGGTTCTATCCGGACCCGGCAGTCTTTGGTACAGATGTGGCGGCGCGGGATGCATCAGCAGGTATTGATACGCAGGGAAAAGGCAGGATTACAGTCTATGGGACAACCCAGGGCTATCAGTATATCATCACGGACATGGAAGGCAATATAATAGATGTGGTACGCGGGAATATATCAGGACGGGTATATTTTGAAGACCTGTATCCTGGTACGCGGTATTTAATATATGAAGCAACAGGTACGACACAGGCACAGACTGGGAGGCCCATAGACGGTGTGACTGGAATCATAAGCAGTGCGACTGAGGTTCTGGTCCCGGTAGTGGAGACCAATTACCAGGTCCTTTACGATGAGGAACATGAAGGGAAGACTGTTTTCGTGATTAAGCCGGCGGATACGGATTCCGATTATGCTATTTTAGATAAGGACGGACATGTGGTCATAACTCCTGAGACGGGAGATGGGGGCTGGCAGTCGGCCGGCGGCAGCCAACCGGCAAGCCTGACCTTCTCCGGACTGGATTACAATGAGGAGTATGTGGTAGTGGCAAGGCCTCATGGGTCATCCGGCATCACTGCGGAAAGCAAATTGGAAGACGGGACTCACATCAGCACAGATCCGGGCGGCGAACTGGATATTCCCAACTATATAGTGGAGGCGATTAATGGCCAGGTCCACTCTGTTGATGGAGTAGAATTAGATATCCCCAGATATGATGAGGTCCATAAAGGCGATGAAGTGGTGCTTCACGCGGAAGAAACCGATGGAAATGGACAGAATTTCCTGTACTGGAAGGTGACAATCGGGGCAGTTCCGGGAATGACAGAAACCATACGCCGTCAGGATGTGACATTTACGATGCCGGATTCCAACGTGGTTATGACAGCTTATTATGAGCGTGCGTCAGCGACACCCAGCAATGCAACGGTGACGGATGAAGTACGGGGAGGTAATAAGCATGAGATGGCTCTGGACCCCAATGAAATTGAAAACCTGGAGGAGGAGCTTACCACAGACGCAGACCGGACCCTTATGGATGTGAACCATGCAGATGTGACCTATAAAGTAGTATATAAAAAGAATGTGGTAAAGGCGACTGAATCCAATGCAATTAAACGTTCGTCTTATTATGACAGTGACCATGAAGAAGCGTACCATGGAGCCTGGGGATTGAATGTAGATATTGAACGGTATGTGAACGGGCGGAGAGTGGGGGTAGCTTCGCCATCAGAAGCAACATTTAATACATATGTGCAACTGGATAAAGAAGATGTAGACATGATGGACTATCAGCTGTTTGCTATTTCCGAGGATGATGATGGGGAGCTGATCATTGATTCGGTTACTATGTCTGATGATCCGGAAGAGACCGGCGGTTTGTTTACATTTACGGCTCAGGCTGGTATGAGATATGTGCTCATCTATTCCAGGGCATACAGGATTTATTTTATCAATAATAAAGAAGAACCAAAGTACCGCTATTATTTTAAAGTGCGCCGGGGTGAGACACCGAATAGTGGAGACTATTCCTTTGAATACAGCCAAGTGGAGACACCAATCGATTCATTTATTGATAATGAGGGGGTTGAATTTAATTATATTGGCTGGAGTTACCGGGAAGACCGGCTAAAGGAATTTGACCCGGACAAGGAAATCAAGAGGAAGACGTATGTATATGCGTTTTACGATGATAACAGCGGTGAAGTGAATGATGCCAGGAAACAGCTGGAGGATGCAATCAAAGCTGCAATCGAAAAATCAGACGATTACTTCCTGACGCTGAAGGAGACAGAAAAGATAAGGGAAGCCATAGAAGAAGCTATGGATGTATTCGATAGAACGGGCCCCCGGGCAACTCTTGATGAACTTTTGGAGGCCTTGAACCGTTTGGAGGAAACATGTAAACCCTTCGATAAGATTCTGGAAGACCGGTATGACCATTACGATAAACTTCAGAATGGAGGAAACAGCGGAGGTACATCCGGCGGAGATGGATGGGGCAGCGGAAGCCATGGCGGTTCAGGAAGCGGTTCGGGAGGAAGCAAAGGTGGCTCGAAAGGAGGCGGTGGCAGTTCCAGGTCTGCCGGCACAGGCGGGCCAGTCACAACTCCGGCGCCTTATGTTGCGGAAACCAGTAAGAGTTATGTGGTAGGCACCAATGGAAACTGGGAGCTGGTTGACCCAGAGAGTGATAAATGGGCTTTTGTACTCAACGGAGGAATCCGTCTCACCAGCATATGGGCCAAACTTGATTATGCCAACGGTGATGTGAATCGAAATGGCTGGTATCACTTTAATGCCAGCGGACTCATGGATTATGGCTGGTTCAGGGACGAGCATATGAACTGGTATTACTGTAATGCGAAAAAAGACGGCTGGCTGGGAAAGATGAAGACAGGATGGCATTATGATGAGGTAGATAAGCATTGGTATTACCTGGATTTGATTACAGGCCAGATGGTAATGGGATGGAAGGAAATTGAAGGAAAATGGTATTTCTTTACACCTCAGAATACGGCACAGACATACTCATATGACCGCAGCACCGGGAAATGGGTGTTTATGCAGAATCAGGAAAGGCCGCTTGGCTCCATGTACAGCAACGAGAAGACACCGGACGGTTATCAGGTAGGCGCTGATGGAGCTTTACAATAGCAGGAGGTTTTATGAAAAGGACAAATAAGATTAAGGCATATCTGGCCCGTGTCTTGGCCGCGGCCATGGTGATCACCATGGCCGCGCCTCCGGCGCCGGCGTATGCATTGAATTACGGGGATCCGGCAGTCATTCGGTTTGATCCCAAGGAGGGCCCGGATTTATCACATTCAAACTATATGAATGTTCCCAGAGATGGAAACCGGATTACGTATGCTACCGGACGGGCTGGTCATCCACTGGCTGAAGCAAGTGATTTCAATGGAATTGCCGTGGAAAATCTGGGTTCTGGTGACAGGCCGGTGCTGCCTGCATTTGACGCGGATTTGAGTTGGCCGGGATATACCTTTGACGGCTGGTATAATGCAGATGGTAATAAGATACTGTATCTGCCCTTTGCGTTTCCTTACAATTCAACCACGGCATATGAGGCACGCTGGAATGGTGATGCGTCCAGTCAGTTTGATTTTACAGTCATGCATTACCGGGACCTGAATGAGGACAGAAATGGAAACATGAATGGAGAAGACCCGAATGCATGGCCCGAAGCGGATGACAGCCAGATATATAAGTTTTTTGATGACGGAAGCTGGACAACCCGGGTGACGGCCAATACAGCAGTATCCGCTACCTACAAACGGGATATACCGGGCTATAAGGTATCTTCTGTGATTATTAAGAACAACAAAACGCGCCGTTTTGATGACGCCTCAGGCCATGGAACGCTGGGGGAGGCCGCGACCATTAATGAGTCTACCCGGTCTGTCCGCGGAAATATGCCCAATGATGACTTGACTGTGGCATACAGATATGAGCCTGACAGTTCAAAGAAATTTGCCCTGCGTGTAGAATATGCAGATGGGAGTGGCCGTGCGATCCGTACCCCGGAAAGCTATCTCTATTCCGCGGAGTCGCAGGTTTCTGCCGCACCGGCACAGATTACGGCTTATACCCTTACCGGCGCTCAGATAAAAACAGGCAGCGGGGATATAGATGATTTGTCGGGAAGAGGGATATATTCGGCGCAGACAGCAGGATGCACATTTGATGCCCAAAAGAACTTTACCGGAAAGATGCCCAATCAGCCGGTAACCGTGGTATATACTTACGAGATTGACCCTTCCTATGTAACCCATGTAACCATTAACCGGATAGACAACCATAACAATGTGCTGGCTGAGCCGGAAACAAGGGAGGTGTCTCCTAATGAAACAGTGACGGTAAATGTAGAGCGAAAAGCCGGGTATACGTATCCGCCTAACATTGGATGGAATGGAACATTTACCGATATCAGTATGGACCAGACAGCAGCCACGCTGAGTTTTAAAACAGACTTTACAGGCGGCACTGTTACGATTACCTATAATGAAGATTTGAATGATACAGCACATTGGGCCAGGATAAACTATTACAACAGCGAACATGGAAGCCTGTCAGGAGACAGCAGCCCGCGTTCCTTACGGCTTGGTACCCACTCCATTGATACAATCACAGAGGGAATCACGCCATCTCCCGAACAGCACTATATGTTTAACGGCTGGTATAAAGCCAATGCTTCCGGTACAGGTAAAGTAGGAACCGTGTTGACCGGAGATATTGAACTGACCGGAGACCTTAAACTTTACGCGGATTTTGTGGAAGATCCGGGACAATGGTGTGATATAAGATTTGAAAGCGGAAGCCGCGGCTCTATTTCAGGAACCAATTCCATGCATGTGCCGAAAGGGACTCAGTGGTCTCAGATTTCCCTGCCCCAGACCACACCGGACAGTAACTATATGTTTGCTGGCTGGTTTGATGAAAACGGGAATCAGGTTACAGACCCGAATATGACGATTCTGGCGGATCAGACTTACAGGGCACGCTTTACACCTGTGGGAGGAGATGATGGAATCCTGTGCATTCCAGATGGAACTGGAACGATAGGAAATGACGGTATGGGTAAGATTGAGATAAGCGGAGCAAATGAGGCGCGTAAATATGCCCTGACGGACAGTGACGGACGGCTTTTGGCAGTGATGACAGGGGAACAGCTTGGCAGCAGCTGCTTTGAACAACTGCCGCCCTGTGACAGCTACTACGTATATGAGATGGCGGAAAGCGCAGCTCCTGTTGTTGGAGACATACTGACAGATTCAGTGGATCCATCCTTAATAAGTCAGCCAGCCCGTGTCATGGTACCTGCTATTGGAGGGAATTATTCCACCGCGGATGATACGACAGAGGGACTAAGGAAGATTGTTATCCGCCCGGCAGGAGAAAATACTGTGTATGCGGTTCTTGATATGGATGGAAATGTGGTCAGTCAGGATGGGAACGAAGACGGATGGGTAAGCCCGTCCGGCAGTCCGCGGACAGCGGAACTTGCAGGACTTGAACCCAATGTATCCTATATCATCGTGGCCAAACAGGCAGATAACGGCGATGCGCCTTCAGACCGTATGATAAACGGAAGCCAGGTAATGGTAACAGGCACTTCGCAGCAGAACCGTGTTTATACCTTCCGTTTGCTGAACGGAGGTTACGTGGAGTCGGTGACAAGAAACGGGGAAGCGCTGGATGTGGAAGAGCATGCAGATGAAGTCCTGGTAAAGGCAGGGGACCAGATCAGGATATCTGCGGAGGATATGAATCCTGCTGGACAGGCATTTAAACAATGGGAAGTACAGATTGGTAATCTGCATATGTCATACCTGACCAGAAAAAATCAGACCGTGGAAATGACAGCGGGAGATGTAATCCTCCAGGCCATGTATGAACCGTCTCCGGTAGCGACTGCATCCAACGCAACAGTGGATTATTCACCCAAAAACGGGATATTTGCCCTGGACAAGTCAGAGGAAGCGCTTCAGGAATTAAAGGAAGAACTGGTGGATAACGATGAGGATAGCACAGCGCTTTCAAACGGGCAGCGGATAGCTTATACAGTTAAGTTTGACCGACATGCACCGGTGGCATCTGCTTCGGAAGCTGTGAGGCAGGAAGTGGATGACGGGGAGAGCGTTAAGACACCATGGAGTCTGGATATCGGACTTACGCGAAAGGTGGATGGAACCAATAAACCACTGGTGGAGGATGCAAATCTGACTCCAGCAATTAAAGTGTTTGGAAAATTAGACACCAGTCTTTTGGGAAATCTGGAATACAGGTTATGGAAAATTAATTTTGGAGAGGATGATGGTGATACGACCTGTGAAGAAGTCCTGATGACACCTGACCCGAATGAAAATGAAGACTTTACTGGAAGCTTTGCCTTTGAAGCTAATATCGGTGATACTCTGGTATTTAGTTATTATAAAGCGTATGAAGTGATCATCATGGATACCGGAAGGGGACAGGTTCACACATTTAAGGTAAGGGATGGCAGGTCCTTGGATGATACGGAAGACTATATGGATTTAGATATTCACGAAGGCTATACGGATTCCGTTACAGGCATAGCGTATGAGTTCACAGGCCTGTCGAAACGCCAGTCTGGAGGAGGGATGTATGATACTTCAGATCCAGTGACAAGAGATTTGAAACTGTATGCTGTCTATGAACCGGAAGATGATACCCAATGGCAGGAAGCAAAAGAAAGGCTGCAGGAGGAGATTAATATCGCTAATGCCCTGAAGAATAATGGGTCTGTAAGCGCAGAAGACAGAGATGCCCTTACTGAGGCTGTGGATGAGGCTGTTGAAGTGCTGAACCGCCTGCCCAGACCTTCGGTTGACGACCTGGAAAGTGCCTTTGATACACTGAAAGCACTGGTAGACAGTATTAGCAGTGGCGGTTCTGGCGGTTCTGGCGGTTCTAGCGGTTCTGGTGGTTCTGGCGGTTCCGGCGGTTCCGGGGGCTCCGGCGGTTCAAAAGGTTTTTCCGGCGGAGGACATGGACCGGGCAGTGATGGCACAGAAAACAGTTACCGTACGTATTTAGATGGCACCGAGGGCATATGGAATAATGTTGATCAGACTAACCATAAGTGGGCCTTTGTATTGAACAGTGGAACACGTATCAAAGACAGCTGGGCCAATATACGATACACACATAATGGAAGCAGCCAGATTGCCACCTATCATTTTGACCGTGAGGGTATTATGGACAGTGGCTGGTTTTTGGACCAGGATACAGATAACTGGTATTTCCTGTCCAATGTACACGATGGCTGGTTTGGCCGAATGACAAAGGGATGGCACTATGATGATGATGATGGCAGATGGTATTATTTGAGTCCGTTTACCGGAGTTATGCTGATGGGGTGGCAGAAGATTGACGGAATATGGTATTATCTGACCGCTGATAGCCAGCAGAAGACCTGGACGTTTAATGAGGGATCGAAACGATGGGAATATACGAATCAGAATGGCCGTCCATTGGGGTCTCTGTACATAAATGAGATGACACCAGATGGATACCAGGTTGATGAAAACGGAGCCTGGACTCGGGAAACACCTTAAGTGATATTCAATTCTGCCCTGTAGTGCTGTGATGGCATTACGGGGCAGAATTATCCTATGCTGTTATGCGATGAAGAATATGAAGCCATGACCGATGAAAGGAATATGATGAGGGATGAGGTGATCGATATGGAAGAAAGCGATTTTTATACACTGGCAAACACGGACCGTATGGGTATATTTCTCATTTGTATTAAAAATAAACAGGGTGAATTAAGTGGGGACATTGTAAATTTTTATTTAAAGGAGCCCGTGGCATTTACCGGCATACTGGATTTGGGACTGAAAATAGACACATTATGCGCGAAATTTCAACGGCCTATGGCGACAACAGAACCAAGGTTTTTGACCGCTCATATGAAAAGAGCATATGAGAAGCGGGAACTGGACAAAGAGCATATTCCAATGAAATACTGTACAAAGATTCAAAATATGGCTAGCTTTATGGCTTTAGGTATAAGCGCGTGTGAAACATTGATTATTGAAATTCATCAGCGTCAGTTTTCCAGTATGCAGGGACGCATAAAAGGAAAATGCAGTGGTGGAAACGGCGTTTCATTCCGCAGCGCATTAGAGCTGATGAGAATGCTGCGTGAATATGAGTATATGCGAAATGAAAAGAATAAGAACGGAGGTTCTAATGGGAAGACCAGAAAAGAACAGGAAACAGTAGAGACACCATGATGAATAATGGCTATTTATAGTCATATGTAAAAATAGGATGGGACTGTATTGTTTGGTTTTCATAAATAGGATACAGAACTATGGATGATTCGTCAAAATATATCGCTTTGAGCAAGGAAAGGGATTTTTAATGAGAAAAGACAGATTTAATATTTGTATTTCTTTTTATGCAGTGTTGGCATTTGTATTAGCAATTTTAGGACAAACTTTATTATGCGGTATGTTGCTTGGTTTTGTTATTGTGATTCAAAAGGATGAATGGCTTACAAAGCAGGTCATGCAGGCATTTTTTCTTGCTCTTGTGGAAAGTATCATATCATGCGTAACGAATATTTTTTCAGGGCTATATGCTATACCTATCTTAGGAATTGCTTTCTCTGGAATCGTTGGTCTTATCAGCGGCATTCTCTCTTTTCTTTTGTTAATCATTGGACTTATCGCAATAGGGAAAGTATCAAAAGACTCAGATGCAAGAATTCCCATAGCATCTAAATTGGCAAATAAGGCATTCGGTCTGACTTGTACGATACAATATAAGCCTGCTTCAGATGCGTCTGTGCAAGATCCAGACACCTCAAACGATCATAAAGACTAAAATAATCAAATGTTATGATCCGGCTTCTTATGGAGTGGTAATCAGAAGTGACGGCTCCAAGCCAAAAGAATATGTTGCAAAAACAGAGGTGTGTAGGTTGGAAGACTAACTGGTCAGGAAGGAGTGCATGCAGTGATTGAAAATCTTTACATAAGAGGTATGGTTTATGCGGTGGAAATCTACAGGAGAGGCAGAAATTAATATAGGGGTGCTTGGAAGCAGGAATGATGTTTTGTGGGAATTCAGAGATTTTTTGATTTGTCTTGACGCTGAATCAGATTACAAGATTAGCATGATGTTGGCAAAAAATCGTGAAACTCTTCTGCGAGTGATGTCATTCGTTCCTGGAGGATTTGACATCATAATTGTGACAGACCATCTGCCTGGTTTCGTTTATTTGGAAATGGCAGAAATGGCATTTGCGTTTAATGCAGAAGTGAAAATCCTGTTTCAAATGGATAGGGGCATGGAATTTTCAGATAAACTATACCCACATGCATTATTTGTGCCTGGCAGGGAACAGCTAAAAAGCTTAGCGAAAGAAAAAATGGATGATATGATAACAAAAAATAGTGAAAAAGGAGCAGCAAAATGAATAGGGAGAACTGGTTGAAAAAATTTCTGAGAAATCAGGCTTGGCCATCTGTCAAAGTGCGAATGCACTAAATGGAATCATTGATTCTATCTCTGAGAAATTAAAAACAGGGGATGTGTGCTTGATGTGGGGTGGAACTTTTGCGGTTGCAGAACGGAAAGGACGTCAGAGAAGAAATCCAAGAACCGGAGAAGTAGTCGAGATTAAACCGCGTAGGGTTCCCGTATTCCGCGCGGGTTCCATATTGAAGAGGGAGGTAATTCAGGGAAATCAAGGATAGGTGTTGGTAGCATACCATGTCATAGATTATTGTAAGTGGAGAAGCGGAACGCAGTGCATATCGGTAACAAGTTACTTTGCGTGAGCTGGTAAGAACGAAACGAATTTTAATTTTTCAGTAGATTCATTGGTCAAATAATAGAGCAATATTTAGAGTCACAGCAGTGACTTTAAATATTGCATCTATGGCATGGTATAGTAAGATATGTCGGAAGCCTTCGTAAGACCGTAGAATTTGTAACGTAATTAAAAGGAGATGGAATGGATATTAAGTGCCAATATTGTGGAAAGAATCTGGCAACGATAGAGGGAACGGGAAGAGATACTTTCACAAGTAAGATTGTATTTACATGTAGATTTTGCGGAAGAACTACATCACTGAACATTATACGGAATAAGAGAAGAAAGAATGAGAAAGAGAGAAATAGGGCTGCTATAGAATTATAAGGTGAAGGTGGCATGATATATTGGCATACATAATGACAGGTGCGGTAGACAGAGGGAATATAAAAAGAAAATCATGGTATATCACGGGGCTACTCTGTAATGCAGTTGCATCCCTGGTTTAGGTGAAAGAATTGGGACTATGAAACGTGTAGAAGGTGCGAGTTAGAGCTCGAATACTAGGAGGGTGTGTAGATGAAGGATTTAATGAAACGATGGAAACTGGCAAATGAGGTGATTGCCTGTATAACTACAGTAATAATTATTTCGATACTACCTCTGGTATTTCATGATTACTATTTTGATATATTAGATACAAAATATTATTTTTATTGTGGCACGGTTATTTGCATGGCGGCAGTCATGCTGTTATTGACTCTCATCATTCTTCGGCTTAACAAAGGAACGATTGTAATGACGCCAAAGCTCAGAAAATCGGATTGGGCGATGATTGGTTTTTTGTTTTCTATTGTGTTATCTTGTATTTGGTCTGACTACCGTTTCGAGGCGTTTTGGGGTACAGAAGGTCGCCTTATGGGGACTTTTTTGTATTTGATATGTGGTATCAGTTTCTTTACGCTTGGACATTGTTTGAAATTTAAGAGATGGTATCTGGAGGCTTTTCTTGTCACGGGAATGGTTGTTTGTTCAATTGGAATTATGCAATATTTCCTCATCGATCCATTTGGATTTAAAAAAGATATTCATGCAAGCCATTACACTTCTTTTATATCCACAGTTGGTAATATAAATACATACGCTTCTTATGTAGCACTTATATTTGGAATGAGTACTACGTTATTTGTAAGAGAGAGAAATATGGCCAGAAAATCATGGTATGTCTTTACGGTTATTCTATCATTATTTGCACTGGTTACGGGGAATAGTGATAATGCATATTTGACAATAGGAGTCATAGTGCTTTTTCTTCCATTATACGCGTTTCGTGATATGTATGGATTAAAACAATATATGCTTTTAATATCTATGATCAGTACAGAATTTATGGCAATTGGCGAGATTGATAAAAGGTATGCATCGCATGTGCTGCCGATAGGTGGTTTATTCCGCCTGATAGTCGGGAGTGATTGGCTTATTTTCGTAGTGGCAGCACTGTGGGGATGCACCGCTTTCATATATATATTAGAGAGATTTGTGCGGAAGAAATACAAAGACGAGTGCGGAATATGTATATGCAGACGAATTTGGGGGACAGTGTTAATCCTGGCGATAGCTGTACTCATATATATGACGTTCGATGCGACACGAATGGGGAATGGGCAACAGTATGGGATATTAAAGGATTATTTATTGATTAATGATGAATGGGGAACACATAGGGGATACATCTGGAGGATTGGTATTGAATGTTACATGAAATACTCACCTCTCCGAAAGCTGTTTGGCTCCGGTCCCGACACATTTGGAATTGTTACACAAAGCTATTATAGAGAAATGATTGAGCGTTATTATGAAATATTTGATAGTGCACATAATGAGTATTTGCAATATCTAATCACTATTGGGATAGTCGGGCTATTTTCCTATCTTTTTTTATTAGTGTCTTCTATAATCGAAATGGTAAAGGCTTCAAAAAGGGAGGATTCAGTTATGTCAATTGTATATGCCGTTAACTGCTATGCGGCCCAGGCAGTTGTAAATATAGGAGTTCCGATTGTATTTCCAGTTATGTTTACACTTTTAAGTGTAGGAATATCCGTTCAAAACTGCACAGATAAAACATCGGAAGTAAAGGTGATGAGAGGGACTAAAAGAGAAAACAAAAACAATAAATATCTCTATAAAGATAAAGTACAGTTTACAAGGGACTACACAGGGGAGGTATCTGACGGGAGGGGGTCCACCCCGTCTTAGCTATCATGGTGTCTCGTTTGTGGAAGCGACAGCCTTGGCGGCCTTTGTCACCTATATCCTGTGCCATTCTTCTTCTCGATAAAGGTGCAACTCTTTCCGGAAGAATTGATGGAATAGGGCATTAAGCCTAATACAATCCGCCTGTCCATCGGCATAGAGCATATTGATGATATTATCGCATACTTAGAGAATGGGTTTGCTTCATTAAAATAAGTGATGTGAATGAAATTGAGGTAAAAGGGAGTCTGGCTTAAGCTGGGAAATTATCGGGAAATATTTGCCGTTGTACCTTTCTGGTTTCACTGAAATGCATCCGAACAACATAATAGGTATCATCCCAATCTTTTTCCCTATGCCGGTCTGAGGGTTCCACTATCATGTCAGAGGATTTTTTCTTGTTGCTTAAAGGGGCATATACTTCTTTCTCGGGCACAGACCACCGAGATAAGTTGTCAAGGGCATTTTAATCAAGTTCATAAAAATTCAAAAATGGCAGCCTTTCAATCTACGCTACTTCCAGCATTTTCACTTGATTTTTTTGAGTCTTCTGCATATAATAAGAGTAGGGAAAACCCTACTTTCCATGTTTCAGAAAGGTGGTGTAAAATCATGTTAGCAAATACGTTTGTAGACAATGCAAAAGTCATGGCAAAGGGGCAGGTCACAATTCCCAAAGATATTCGGGAAGTACTCGGCGTGGCAAGCGGTGATCGCATTACGTTTATCGTTGAGGGAAACACCGTCCGCATAGTTAATTCTGCTGTCTACGCTATGCAGGTGCTTCAAAAGGAGATGGCCGGAGAAGCAGAACGCTCTGGCTTAACCTCCGATGATGATGTCATGGCGTTTGTGGAAGAATTGAGAAATGAGGACGAGAACGCATGAGGGTTTTGATTGATACCAATGTTCTGATTTCTGCCGCTTTAAGCGCAAACGGCATCCCCTTTCAGGCGTATGTAAAAGCGGCGTCCTATCCCAATCACGGGCTGATCTGTGAGCAGAACGTGGACGAAATGAAGCGGATATTTAACAAGAAATTTCCGAATCGGCTTGCGTCACTGGATAAATTTCTTTCCGTTGCACTCCTGACTTTGGAACTGGTTCCGATTCCAACAGAGAAAGATAGTTCAGAGATACAGATCCGTGATAGGAATGATCGTCCAATTCTTCGGGCAGCCATAGAAGCAAAGGCCGATGTTTTACTGACCGGCGATAAAGATTTTTTGGAATCTGGCGTGAAAAATCCGATGATTATGACACCGGCTGATTTTCTCCAATACTGAAACGGTGCGGAGCCGGGAACCTGAGAGATGGTTTCCGGCTCCGCATTTTGACATCTGCTTAACCTCATTTTTGAGCATACGTTTTATCTTGTTGTTTATGGTTGCCTTGCTGGTTTTACTGAAATGTATTCGGACAATAAGTAGTTTTACCGATTTTCTTTACCAGAGCAGGCGCGTCCTTTTGTCCTGCGCCGGCCTGGAGGAATGCAGCTGTTTCAGAGGCATTTTTCTTCCAGAAGTTTTTCCTTCAGAGAGAATCAGGGCACACCGTTCCAGGATGGGGGCATAGATTCGTGCATGGAACAGAGCGGATGGGGTATTGATCGCGTCCAGTTTCAGGTTTGTTTAATCATTGGTTTCCGATTGCGGTAACTACAGTCGCTCACATGGGACATCAGATTTATTGCGTACTCGGTATTCTCGCTCCCAGAGCGTCAAGGGGTAACAGGTCATACATTCCCTGACTAACGATAAAATCCGCGCTGTCTCCGGAAAACATACCATCCAGCCGGTTTGGGATAGAGGGGAAGTTTATCATCAGCACCGAAATATCCTGGTCAAGCAGAGCGTTGGCGATACAACTAGAGAAAAAAATTTCCCATCCCCACATCCACGAACAGGAGAAACAAGGTGTTATCCCGGCATGCTTTTGTTCAGTTATCCACATAGGCGCGGGCTTTCTTTATCAGTGGATTCTGCCCATTGTCATTGGCAACAGTGTAGTCATACAGATAGCGGTCATGAAGCCCTTGCGCCTTTATTCCCCTAATGCTTTCCCTACGGTTTCACTGGTCCTCGGCCTCCTTGCTCCGCCATTCTGACTCCACCTGACAGGAGCATACACAGTGGGGAATGAAATAGCCGGATTTCCCGAAGCAGGGAACAACGGTTTAGTGGTTCCCGCTGCAATGTTTACAGTGGATAAGCCCGTCAGCCGGGGATATCTACTCGTCCGAGAGGAAGAAGCGGTAAAGCTCTCTGGGGCATCCAATCGGGCTGTTAGAGGCTAGGAGGTTCACTGCGACCCTGTGGTGAGTATGGGGAGAGTATCGTTCCGGCCCGAACAGGTCATGCCCCAGCATGAGCGGCTCCTGCGTTTTAGCAACGGTAAGCCGGTTACGGATAGGACTGGTCGCGCTGCTTCAGAAAACGGGTTTTCGTGTCGATAAATCGGATGCATTCCGGTTTCGGCACAGAAGCTTACCAATGATGTTCGGCAGGCGTCTGGAGCCATAGGAAACAAGGTTCAGAATCGCGATCTCATTGATACGATTCTGTGTGGGGTAGAGGACGCCCATCGGCATTTTGCTATAATTTGGAACAGGTATATTGCGAAATACGCTTCTGAGTGCTGATGGAGTTGGATTCTACCTTCAGTTAATCAGAGTGGTTCAATCTTTCGTACGGGGGTGTTATTTTTGTTGTAAGCAAGGTGTTGTCTTCCTCGCGTGAAAATGCTCTAAGTGTCTCTCCACTAACCATGAGAAATAATCATGAGTAAGGAGTTACTTAGAGCATATAACATCGGTGGCAAGATAGGTTAATTAAGATTAAATGCTGCTCAATTATTAGATGGGCTATATGGCCTACAGCTTTCACGATTAGCTAAATCATTCGGTAAGAATTGTGTCTGTAGTAGCAACATATTTGTTTGAAAAAGGATGTTTTCATTACGTAATAGAGTGTATTCACTGAATTTCAGAAGATGTTTTTTAGTATATATGTTTTTTCTATGGCTATGCATTCAATGATATACATATGGTGGTCAGTAAATCGCTACAAGGAGAGAGGCTGAGAATCACACCAGGCTCGATATGAATGCGGCTGACATGGGCAAAATCAGCCATAACGAGGGAATTGATTCCATCGTCTTTACTAATGCTGTTTAAGGATTTTTTGTAATTCAAAATGCAATCGTATTTAGAACAAACGGCGACAGCATGGCAAAATCATTGATTCTCTGGCTATAATCTAGAAAAAGGGAGTCTTGATCATGCTATAATACTTTTATTGTGGTCAAGGCTCCTTCCATCATGGAACGGAGCATGATGAAATGTAAAAAGAAGGAAATGAACAAAGGCGGGGCAGAAGAGGGCACCTTTGGAAAATCAAAGTGTAAGAAATAATGCAAATATTGAGCCTCATTGCCATGATGATGTGCGTGAACGATCAAAGTCTAGGAGTATTGATAAGTACAAAATGTTTGTGTTTATCTTTTCATTTTTTAGATTTAGAATATATGAAAAATGAAGAATTGCCAGTGCACTGGAGCCTATGGCTCCATTAGAGGACTCCTGGGGCTTTTGTGATGCTACCGGTGGGCCTGGTTATCGTTATGGGTACCGGAACTTCTTTCGGTACGGTACCGGTTTTGGCTGTGCTATATGTACCTCTGTGTTCCGAGCGGGGCTTTGGCTTGGGCGCAACTACCCTTCTGGTTGCAGCAGCAGCCACCATTGGCGACACTAGTTTCCACGTGTCCGACATTACCCTGGCACCCACGTCTGGACTGAATGTCGATGGACAGCACGACTATATATGGGATACCTGCGTGATTCCCCTCATTGCATTAGATATCCCCATGTTTATTCTGGCCTGCCTGTGCCCATTGTTCTTCTAAAGTAGTTAGGAACAGAAGCCTCTTTTCTTTTAAAATATGCGTTTATTATGCTTGCAATGACACAAGGAGGAAAAGAGGCTTAACTTATGCTTAAAAAGAAGTTTTCGGACAATTTGGGGGCTATCCAATATTCATGCAATACCGGTGTGGCGTAATTCCTTTATACCGTTTAAATGTTTTGATAAAATAACATACATCGCTAAAACCACATCTATAGGCTACTTCTGTCAAAGTTAAATCAGAGGTACTTAATTCGCTACAGGCGCGCTCAATACGATAGTAGTTCAAGTAATCAATGGGGGTTCTGTGAATGATAGAATGAAAATAGCTGCAGAAATACTTGGGAGACATTCCGGCAATTCTGGACAATTCATTCAGTGTAATGGTCTGCCCGTAATTACTGTCTATGTATTCCAACACAGGTTTGAGCTGCATCATCTTTCTGGAAGATTTTGTATCATCAATCTTATCCTGATAAAGCTTTTTCTGGTAGATGATTCCGAAGAGTTCAAATAAAGTGCCCATGGTTATCAGTTCGCTTCCAGGCTCACTATGCTGCATGGATATGAAAAGATGGTTGATAATTCGATGTAAGGAATGGTTGTTTTTTGTAAAATGATTCTGTACGATAATCTGATGCTTTGTAATAAGGCGGATATAAAACCGACAGGTATCTGTGTGCATGAGGAGACGCTGGATATCGAACACAATACATTCATAAATGCAATTATGAGGTAAACCGCCATGAATAACCCCCTCATTAATAAAAATAATATCCCCAGCTTTAGCTTCAAATTCTTCATCATCTAACTTTAAAAAGAGGATTCCCTCCAAAATCCGGATGATTTCCAACTCTTTATGACAGTGGAATGGCATGTTATAACGGGGATGATGCTCATCTACATGGTAATATTCGATAGGAAAATCCATAGTCCCATGTTGCTTTTTTTCATTATAGTCCAAATAGTGCATACTGCGCCCTCCTGAAAATGTAAAAATAACTATAAATACAGAACGGTAAAGTAAATAGATGGATAAAATGCTTAAAAAATGAATATTATTATATTTTTTGCCATTATATCACAGCAAATAGGGGAATATCAATAGTATAATACAATTATGTAAAAAAGCGCAAAGAAATTAGAATAATAACAATCTAAAATTAAAAAGGAGGAAAACACTATGGCAGCAAGCAGATTGGTTGGGTCTTATCCGGTTATCGGCATTAGACCCACAATAGACGGAAGACAGGGATATATGAAAGTAAGGGAATCTCTGGAAGAACAAACCATGAACATGGCCAAAAGTGCGGCGGCCCTGTTTAGGGAAAATCTTTTTTACAGTAATGGAGAACCGGTAAACGTAGTGATTGCGGATTCCACCATTGGACGGGTGGGGGAAAGCGCGGCCTGCGCGGATAAATTCCGCAGAGCCGGAGTGGATATTACCCTGACTGTGACCCCATGCTGGTGTTACGGTGCAGAGACCATGGACATGGATCCGCATACAATCAAGGGCGTGTGGGGATTTAACGGAACGGAGAGACCCGGTGCCGTATATCTCGCCTCTGTACTGGCTACCCATGCGCAGAAGGGGCTTCCGGCTTTTGGTATCTATGGACATGATGTTCAGGATGCTGATGATACAAGTATACCTGAGGATGTAAAAGAAAAACTTCTCCGTTTTGGACGCGCCGCAGTGGCTGCCGCTACCATGAGGGGAAAGTCATATCTCCAGATAGGTTCTATCTGCATGGGAATTGGAGGTTCCATCATAGACCCGGCATTTATTGAGGAATATCTCGGGATGCGGGTGGAATCCGTAGACGAAGTGGAACTGATCCGCCGTATGAGTGAGGAAATATACGATAAAAAAGAGTTTGAAAAGGCCCTTGCATGGACAAAGGCAAACTGTAAGGAAGGCTTTGACAAGAACCCTCCCGAAGTTCAGAAGACCCGGGAACAGAAGGATAGGGATTGGGAATTCGTAGTTAAGATGATGTGCATCATCAAGGATTTGATGAATGGGAATCCCAATCTGCCAGAGGGGCGGGAGGAAGAGCGGATCGGACACAATGCCATTGCCGCAGGCTTCCAGGGACAGAGACAGTGGACAGATTTTTATCCCAATGGTGACTTCGCTGAGTCCATGCTGAATTCCTCCTTTGACTGGAACGGCGCAAGGGAGCCATACATACTGGCTACTGAAAATGACACATTAAATGGGCTGGGTATGCTGTTTATGAAGCTGCTCACCAACAGGGCACAGATTTTCGCGGATGTGCGTACGTACTGGAGCCCGGAGGCTGTTAAGAAGGCGTCCGGATATGATTTGGAAGGGGTCGCAAAGGAAGCAGGCGGTTTCCTGCATCTGATCAATTCCGGAGCGGCCTGTTTGGATGCCACGGGTAAAGCCCTGGATGAAGACGGACAGCCGGTCATGAAGCCATGGTATGAGGTGACGGCGGACGATCAGAAGGCAATGTTGGAAGCAACCACATGGAATGAGGCTGATTTTGGGTATTTCAGAGGCGGCGGCTATTCTTCCAGATATGTTACAGAAGCCCAGATGCCATGTACGATGATCCGCTTAAACCTGGTAAAGGGACTGGGGCCTATGCTGCAGATTGCAGAAGGCTGGACCGTGAAATTGCCGGACGATGTAACCGACATCTTATGGAAAAGAACGGACTACACATGGCCGTGCACCTGGTTTGCGCCCAGGGTGACAGGCCGGGGAGCATTTGCCTCCGCGTATGACGTGATGAATAACTGGGGAGCTAACCACGGTGCAATCAGCTATGGACATATTGGGGCGGACCTTATTACACTCTGCTCAATCTTAAGGATTCCTGTCAGCATGCACAATGTGCCCGAGGAAAAAATATTCCGTCCTGCAGCCTGGAACGCATTTGGAATGGACAAAGAGGGACAGGATTTCCGTGCCTGTGCGGCTTATGGGCCTTTATATAAGTAAGGCGGTGTGTCTATGAGCCATAAAAATGTACTGGCAGTGGATTTCGGTGCTTCCAGTGGAAGGGTAATGCTGGGAAACTTTGATGGGAACCGGTTATCTATACAGGAAATCCATCGTTTCCCCAATGATCCGGTTATATTAAACGGAACCATGTACTGGGATTTCCTGCGGCTGTTTTATGAAGTGAAGCAGGGACTGATGAAAGCAAAGAAGTATGGAAAGATTGACAGCATTGGCGTGGATACCTGGGGCGTGGATTTCGGCCTGATTGACAAGGAGGGAAATCTTTTAGAAAATCCGGTGCACTACCGGGATGCGCGGACCGCAGGGATGCTTGAAAAGAGTTTTGGAAAGATGGATAAGGACCGCTTTTATCAGATTACGGGCAGTCAATTTATGGAGATTAACACGGTATTCCAGCTTTTGGCTCTGCTGGAAAAGCGACCCGGACTTCTGGAGGGAACTTCCAGACTTCTGTTGATGCCGGACTTATTTAATTATTATCTATGTGGGGCGCAGGTCAGTGAGTACTCCATCGCGTCCACCACGCAGATGCTGGATGCCCGTACTAAAATGTGGTCAAAGGAAGTGTTGGAGAGCCTAGGTATCCCAGAACGGATTCTGGGCGGTATCGTTCCATGTGGAACGAGACTTGGTTTCATAAAAAACGGGATTTGCCAGGAGCTAGGAATTGAGCCTATGGAAGTGATTGCTGTGGCAGGACACGATACGCAGAGTGCCCTTGCGGCTGTTCCTGCCAGGGATAAGGATTTCATCTTCATCAGCTGCGGAACATGGTCGCTGTTTGGCACAGAACTGGACGAACCTGTTATCAACGGGGTGTCAGAACGGCTGAATATCACAAATGAAGGCGGGTGCCAGGGAAAGATTTCCTTCCTCAAGAATATTATCGGGTTGTGGCTGATCCAGGAAAGCAGGAGACAGTGGATTCGTGAGGGAAAGGAATACAGTTTCGGACATCTGGAGCAAATGGCGGCAGATGCAAAGCCGTTTAAAGCCCTGATTGACCCGGATGCACCAGAGTTTGTTCCGGCTGGAAATATTCCTGAAAGAATCCGGAGTTACTGCCGTAAAAGCGGGCAGAAGGTACCAGAGAATGAGGCGGAGCTTGTGAGATGCATTGATGAGAGCTTGGCACTTAAGTACCGCATGACATTGGAAGAAATTAAGATGTGTACCGGAAGAGAGTACCCGGCTATCCATATGGTGGGTGGTGGAACACAGAGCGGACTTCTCTGCCAGATGACGGCCAATGCGTGTCATTGTCCGGTAATTGCCGGACCGGTGGAGGCTACCGTACTGGGTAACGCGGCTATGCAGCTGCTTGCGACAGGAGAACTTAGGGATCTGGATCAGGTGAGAAGTGTCGTAGGGGCTTCAGCCAAGGTAAGTATCTATGAGCCGAAAGATACAGATCAATGGGAGCAGGTATACGGACAATATAAAAAAATGCTGGAATGACCAAAGACCGGGGCAACCTGGAAAATAGGAGGTATTATGGAATTAAGCTATATGGAACTAAGGGAACAGATTTGCGATGTGTGCCATAAAATGTGGCAGCTTGGCTGGGTGCCCCAATCCGTGTCCTTGATTAAAAATGAAAATTATGTTATATC